>ERZ1066136.19-NODE-19-length-247274-cov-19.804445_pt1 | contig 247274 bp, 247 predicted proteins | sample MGYA00382783_ERZ1066136 | MGnify/ENA primary metagenome ERZ1066136 (study PRJEB33369, sample SAMEA5778366) | biofilm metagenome | biome: Industrial cooling water; feature: Water cooling tower basin; material: Biofilm | place: United Arab Emirates | collected...
TAGTCCACATAAAGCCGTCCTAAACGACGGGGTTTTAGACCCAAATCTCTGATAATAGGAGTGTAATTCAGGGCCCCACTTTACGGGCCAATTATGATGATCCAGTCCAAATTTAGTTTGGAAGCATCTCATGTTGCATTTTTAGAACAGCACCATGCTTATGGGTTCAAAGATAAAAGCGAAGTTGTTCGTTTTGCCCTGCAATCGCTGCAGCAAACCTTAGAGCAGAACTACCTGAAAGAGTCAGCGGAACTCTATGCCCAGCTTTATGAAGAAGATCCCGAGATCAAAAACCTGGCTGAAACAGCTCTGGCGGAGTGGACAGAATGACACTTTTGCAGCGCGGTATGACTATTGAAGCCAATGGGCTGACAAAACCCACGATCGCGGACTGTTTACAGACCCGTCCGATCGATCATCGTTCTCGAATGCTCAGAGTTCGGGGTAGGCTGGAATCACAATCCCTTGACAGAATTAACCAGGCTTTGCGGATTGTATTTGCCCTGGATTGAATAAGAACGGCATTGGGGTTAGCCCCGGACAGGCGATCGTCACGCACCAGCATGGGCAGATTTGGCTGGGGAATACCCATGCTGAAGTTAGTCGATTGACCGTCTGGCTTGCCTGAAAACTTTTAGCAGTTAAGCAGTCGGAAAAGCAAGGGGCACCACATTCAGTTCTGAGCGGATCTCAGCCAGGGGGCGTTCCCACTGTTCTTCCCATTTCTGGGCCATGAAGGGTTTGGCGTTGACCCCCATCTGATAGCCCCTGTGGATAAGTTGCATCAGCCCATTCAAATCCTCCTGTTTCTTAACGGCATTCAGCATCGCCCCCACCAGGATCAGAATTGCGATCGGCCAGTGGTTTTGGGCCAGGACAAACGCCTGTAAGCCAATTTCACCGGCAGGATCGGTATCAAAACCAGTAACGGCATGCCAGATGTCATGGGTTTGACGCACGCGCAACAGAACATAGCTGGTATCACTGGTAATCTGAACTTTGCGATAAAATTCAGGGTCAAAGTTTTCGGTCGTCATTTTAGAGGCATAGGCATAACCGAGGGAGTCAGGGGGTAACTGGAGGAGTTCCTCTAGATTGGGTGTAGTCCCCAGATAACGTTCCTTGACGATCGCCGCCACTTCAGGCATAGACAGCAGGTGGGCGATCGCCCCTTGCATCAGCTCAGATTCCTGTAAGCCTTCGCCAATATCAAAGATAGACTCCAGACTGCCGGGATCTTTGATCAGACCAAAAACCCCCCGTGCTGCCTGAATCAGTTTTAGATTTCTTTTGGGATTAAATAATTTCATGGCTTGGATTCCAATCAACAACCGATCAGCCTTGAGCAGAGCAACCAGACAAAGGGTAGCACTGGAACAGCCCGGCTGACTTATTTCTAAGCTTCCCCGACTTTGATGCCAATTTAATGAAAATCCTGTGAAGAAGTGATGGCGATCGGCTGTTCCGATGGATCGACTGACCGAACTCAGGCCAAACCGAGTTTAGTCAGAACTGGACGGGTGGAAACAATATGTTTTTCCAGTCCCAGCTTTTTCGGGGCAATCCCCAGGGCCAGGGCTACCAGTTGGGGGAGATGCAAGACGGGTAAGCCCAATTTCTGTCCAAACACCTGCTCCACTTCCGGTTGACGGGAATCTAAATTCAGGTGGCAGAGGGGACAGGGAGTGACCAGACAATCCGCTCCAGCAGCGATCGCCTCAGCAATCCGCAGACCCGCCATCTGAAAGGATTCCTGGGTGGCATAACTGGAGAGCGGCCAACCACAACACTGGGTTCTACCCCGGTATTCGATCGGTGTGGCTCCCACAGCCCGGAATAGATTTTCCATTGATTCGGGATGGAAGGGATCGTCAAAGGGCAGGGATTTCTGCGCCCGCAACAGATAACAGCCATAGAACGCAGCACAGCGCAATCCGCTTAGGGGTCTGATCACTCGTTGTTGCAGGTTGTCCAGCCCATAATCCCCCACCAAAGCCCAGAGTAAGTGTTTGACCTGCGTGGACCCCTGATAGGGACTGCAGCCCTGGGTCTGGAGCAGCTCATTCACCTCAGTGACATATTCAGGTCGGCTGGTTTGAAATGCCTTCAACCGTTCGTCCACGTGCCCAATCACACCCTGGCAGGTGCTGCAGTGGGTCAGGAGCGGCAATTTTAACTCTTCGGCCAGGGCAATATTGCGAGCATTCACCGTATCTTCCAGCAGCCAGGAGTCTTCCTTAAAGGTGCCAGAACCACAACAGGCGGCTTTTTTGAGTTCAACCAGTTCAATCCCTAAAGCCTGGGTGAGCGCTTCAGTGGACATGTAGAGTTCCCGACAGGCTCCCTGAGCCACACAACCGGGAAAGTAAGCATATTTAAGAGCAGCAGCAGGCATGGGATTTTAGAGGGAAAGGAACAACAGTATCCCTGTGGTTATTCTAGGCGATCGCCAGTCGGTGCCCACCTGAACCTGCGGAGAAAGGGATAATAGAAAAAAACGGGTTGGCTACAGGTATGCCGAGAGATTTACGCGGATTTATCCAATTATTAGAACAACGGGGGCAACTGCGCCGAATTCAGGCCCTGGTCGATTCCGATCTGGAAATCGCTGAAATTGCTAATCGGATGCTGCAGCGGGGCGGTCCTGGCCTGTTATTTGAAAATGTCAAAGGCTCTCCCTATCCGGTGGCAATCAATCTGATGGGAACCGTGGAGCGGATTTGCTGGGCCATGAATATGTCTGCACCGGAGGAACTGGAAAGCCTGGGGCAAAAATTAAGCCTGCTGCAACAACCGAAGCCTCCCAAAAAAATTTCCCAGGCGATCGCCTTTGGCAAAGTGCTGTTTGATGTGCTTAAGGCCAAACCCGGCCGAGACTTTTTTCCCGCTTGCCAGCAGGTGGTGATCCAGGAACCGGAGCTAGATTTGAACCAACTGCCGCTGATCCGTCCCTATCCAGGCGATGCAGGTAAAATTATTACCCTGGGGCTGGTGATCACCAAGGATTGTGAAACGGGCACACCGAACGTGGGGGTCTACCGCCTGCAACTCCAGTCCAAAACCACGATGACGGTGCACTGGCTATCGGTACGGGGAGGGGCGCGACATTTACGCAAGGCAGCGGAACGGGGTCAGAAACTGGAGGTGGCGATCGCTCTGGGGGTCGATCCCTTGATCATCATGGCGGCGGCCACCCCAATTCCCGTGGAGCTATCGGAATGGCTGTTTGCTGGCCTGTATGGGGGCACGGGAGTCAATCTGGCTAAATGTAAAACGGTGGATCTGGAAGTACCGGCGGATAGTGAATTTGTCCTGGAAGGTACGATTACCCCCGGTGAAGTGCTACCGGATGGTCCCTTTGGCGATCATATGGGCTACTACGGTGGGGTGGAAGATTCTCCCCTGGTTCGGTTTCACTGCCTCACCCATCGCCAGGAGCCGATTTATCTCACCACCTTCAGTGGTCGCCCCCCCAAGGAAGAAGCCATGATGGCGATCGCCTTGAACCGCATTTATACGCCAATTCTGCGCCAGCAAGTCCCAGAAATTGTGGACTTTTTCCTGCCGATGGAAGCTCTCAGCTACAAAGCCGCTATTCTCTCCATTGATAAGGCCTATCCTGGACAGGCACGGCGGGCAGCCCTGGCGTTCTGGAGTGCTCTGCCCCAATTCACCTATACCAAGTTTGTGATTGTGGTGGATAAAACAATCAATATCCGCGATCCTGGCCAGGTGGTTTGGGCGATCAGCTCTAAAGTTGACCCCAGCCGCGATGTCTTTATTCTGCCGGATACGCCTTTTGACAGTCTGGATTTTGCCAGTCAGAAAATTGGCTTGGGGGGACGGATGGGCATTGATGCCACCACCAAAATTCCACCGGAAACCGAACATGAGTGGGGGGAACCCCTGGCGGCTGATCCGGCCGTTGCAGAGCTGGTGGAGCGGCGCTGGGCAGAATACGGTCTGGCAGACTTAAACCTGGGTGCGGTCAACCCCAACCTGTTTGGCTATGATTTGCCCCTGCGGTGAAGGAAAAATGGAATTGCAGCCCTGCTTAAACCGAAATCAGTTTGACTTCGCCTATGATGGAGGTAGGCAATAAGTTATGACTAAGTTAATAAGGCTACGATCTGAGGTTAAGGATTGCGACCAGGATAAGATTGCAGTCAAACTTTTGACTCGCCCTTTAGGCAGACCTTGCAGTCAAACTTTTTAGTCAGATCTAGATCAATCCATGCTTGGGAATGGGGGTTGGTGGACGCTGTGAACACGCAGGAGCAAGAACAAACAATACAATCAATTCGTTCGCTGGAGGATGCGATCGCCCACTGCCAGAAATTAGGGATGCGTCTCAGTCGGCAACGGCGGGCGATTCTGGAACTTCTCTGGCAGGCTCAGGAACATCTATCGGCTCGGCAAATTTACGATCGGCTCAATCAACAGGGCAAGGACATTGGCCATACCTCTGTCTATCAAAACCTGGAAGCGCTTTCCGCTCAGGGCATTATTGAGTGCGTGGAACGCTCCGATGGCCGCCTTTACGGCAACGTGAGTGACTCCCACAGCCATGTCAATTGTCTGGATACCCAGCAGATCCTCGATATTCAGGTGGAACTCCCCCCCGAACTGCTCACCCAGGTGGAACAACAAACTGGCGTCAAGATCACGGACTATCGGATTGACTTTTACGGTTATCGCTCTCCCCAGGGTTGATCCCTGCCGCGTTCCCTCCCCCCTGACCCCTGCAGAACAGACATTAAATAACCCGCTTACCAGAGAGGATAGGCGGGTATAACTGTTGAACTGAGTTGAACCTGAGCTACGGCGTTTTCCACTCAGATAAGGCAGATCAGAAGCTCTAGCCCATAGGCGTTGCAGTGCCAAGCATGTGTTTCAATACCCCCGAAAACGCTGTAATGGGCAGCCGCAAAGATTGTTGGATTTAGAGCAATTTCAGATCCGGGTAGGCGGCAATCACCTCTTCAGAGCTGAGCGTATCTCCTGCAGCCTGGGGTTGCCAGAGCACCTGTAAGGTCAATAACTTATCCGTTGGGATTGAGCCTAAAACGTTAAGCGCCTGACGTAACTCCTGGTGGTTATTGATCCGGGGCAGTTCCAACTTACCTTCAGAAGCTGTCAAAACGCTGACCACAATATATTCTCCCGGTGCCTGGGTGACAAGTTGGCCACCAGCTTCAGCTTGGGGAAGGGTCGCTGTCTGACTCTGGGCCCGTTGATCGTTGAAATTAGAAAGGGTTTCAGCACTTAGCTTACTCCGCTCCGCCAGCAGCAGGCGATTATATTCAGCTTCGGCGGCCGCCCAGCGCTTTTGCTGAAAACTGGAATTGGCATAAACCCAATATTCCGGGTGGCGTAACAGTGCTAACACCGCCTCCTGTAAAACCATACTCAAACCGGCACTAGAACTGGTATCGGCAGTCTGGGCAATCCGATCGAGATCAGCTTGGAGTTCACGGGCTTCGGCCAGCAGTCCCACCTGCAGAGTGTTAATCGAAACATTGGGATTGCTCTCGCCATATTCAAGCCCCGCTTCTCCTCCCTGGGTCACCCGTCGGAAGGTGGAGAACAGGAATTGGGCAATGAATATGAAAATCAGGATTGAAAAAATACTACCGAACCCACCAATCCCCAGGAAGGGAATCAGGAAGGGAAACCCAAACCCGCCGCCGGGATAATAGGGCGCAGGACCAGGGTAGCCACGATTGGGAGATGAATAGGGACGGCTGGGAACCGGGCGGGTAAAGGAACCCCCTCCAACTCGACCTCCCGATCGGGCCGCCAGAGCGTTACCACTGTTAAGAAAAAGGGTTAGTACCAGAGAACTGACCACAGCAAACTGGAACAATGGTTTTAGCCTTGGTTGGGTCAGCTTAGACAGGAATTGTTGTTTCATAACGCTCATCGGAGCCAATAGACTGGGTAATGAAAATTTATTCTATCCATTACTTATAGCTTACCTCTCCTACCTGGGTTGGGAAGGACTACTGAGGAGGGATTACCGTATTGCCTGCGCTCAACGGGTTAGCTTAACCGCCTCCCACGATCGTGACAATTTCCAGGCGATCGCCGGATTGCAGCATCGTTTCTTTCCAGAACTGACGGTGGAGAATCTCGCCATTGTATTCCACAGCCAGGAGGCGGGGGTTGAGCTGTAACTGCTCCAGCAAGGCAGGTAAGGTGGTTTGGGGCGGGCAAGTTTGGGATTCCCCATTCACCTGTAAAAGAATCTGGTCGATCGGTTGAGAAACAGGGGTGCTCATAGCTTTGGGATCAATGACTCTGGAATGGCTACTCTGGAACGGTGGTAGAGGCTCGGTTGAATTGGGACAGAAACGAGCGAGTGGTTGGCTCTGGAAATTCTGCTTCCATGATCGCCCGCACCACTGCCACTCCTCTGGCTCCCGCTGCTAAAACGTCCGCCACATTAGTCAGATCAATCCCCCCGATCGCATACCAGGGCAAAGGAGCGTGGCTGGCAGCATAACGAACGTACTCCAGACCGGCAGGAGCTTTGCCAGCTTTTGTGGGAGTGGCATAGACCGGACCCACCCCAATGTAATCTGCTCCAGCGGCGATCGCCTGGGCCATTTCCGTTGCATTGGTAGTGGATTGGCCAATAATCCGGTCTGGACCTAACAGTTGCCGCGCCACCGCTAGGGGAAGATCCTGTTGCCCCAGATGCACGCCATCGGCATTGACCGCTAAAGCCAGATCGACGCGATCGTTAACCAGAAACAGGGCATTGTACTGGTGACAAAGATGGCAAAGTTTTGCTGCCCGTTCAAACCGGATACCGTCGTCAGTGGTTTTATCGCGATACTGCACTAGAGTTAATCCTCCTTGCAGGGCTTGCTCCACCACAGTGAAGAGGTGGTCAGAGGTGGAGGTAACCAGGTAGAGGGGCGATTGCCGTAACTTCTGTTGTCGAGCCGGTGGTAGCACTTGGCTTTCTAAACTGTAAACCTGATAGCGCATTTGTTTGGACTCCTCCGCCAGAGCCGGATTGTAGAGCTTGCCGTATTCTTCCAAAACCCGCAGTGCTTCCTGTACCCGACCGAAATTGGCTTGCAGGAGAGCGGTCAGATCAGTGCGCTGTTCTTCCTGGGGATGGGTGAGGCTTGTGCCAGGATCGGTGGGGGTGTTGCGGGCCGATCGCAGTTCTGGATGATGCCAGCGGGCTAATTGCTGACGCAAATTTTTACAGCATTCAGTGAGTGTCGCATTTTCTAACCCAAACCGGCACCACTCTTCCACAACCCGCAAACCCTCACGGGCACGATCGAGGTTGGCATCTAGAATCCGATAAAGGGCGGGATTGGGACTGAGCATCGGTTTGCAGAGCTTCAATTCAGGCAGAGTTCATGTATGTAGACAACGTCCAGCGCCGAGCCAGATTTGCCACAGCCAGGGGTCTCGATCATCCTAACAAACCCTCGCCCCAACCTCCATGCTGCTTCTTCCAGGGACTACCCTACCTGCCTGGCATCGATCGCAACACTCCTGAATTTTACTGTCGAGAATTTGCATACTCTGGATGCTTGCGGCAAATATGGTTTTATCCCTTATATTTCTAAATCAAGCCGCCTGCCTTTGGCATGGTTCAGGTGCTCCCTCGATCGCTTGCCTTTGATAGCTATGAAGTCCTCAGTGCAATTTCTCCTCGGTGCTGGATGTATTAGTCTGGCTATGCCTCTCCTCCCCGCAACTGCTCTCACGTTTGGACAACAAGAGATTGATCAAACCAGAGTGATTGCGATCGCGATTCCCTTAGGCAATAGCACTCAATACCAGCTGATGCTGCTAGAACAATTGACCCGTAACCGCCCCTGCTGGAGTGAAAGTGGTAGCCAACCGGCCAACGTGCAATTGTTTGAACCTAATTTTGAACGCACCGATTTTTGCCGCCGCCTGGTGGATAGCCGCGATTTCTCTATTCGTCGCAATGGGGAAGATCTGGCAACAACCTATAGTCTACGCTTAGTGCGACGGGGAAATGAGGTGTTGTTAGTGGGTAGCCCTAAATCTACCAATCCTCGCGATCGTTCCTCCTCGGAATTAATCCTGGGTCGTACTGGCGGAATAAGCTCCAGTCTAATTAAAATTCAGTTGAATTCCGATTGGCGGTTTACCCATAGAACCATGAACGGTGTTGCATCTGGGCATATCTATCTCAGCCAGGATCAAGCCCCTACAACCGTTGCATCCCGTGGTAGTGCGCCAGTTGCAAGTAATTTTGCTTCTAGTTCTTCTAATCCTTCTAGTTCTTCTAATCCTTCTAGTTCTTCTAATCCTTCTAGTTCTTCTAATCCTTCTCATTCTTCTAATTTCTCTAAACCCTCTACTACACGTACTGTTACAACCCGCACTGGGGTGACCCGGAGAGCAGATGGAACCCTTGCCCTGCCTGTCCCCCCTCCTGATGTCCGCCGCACTGTCCCCCCGTCTTCTCCTGGAACGCTTCCTTCTCTGCGGCCCAACCAGGAAGTTGCCATTAATATTCCTGTCCCCCCTCCTGATGGTTTACCTCCATCTCCGCGCCAGGATAGCATTCCCATTGCTGTGCCCGTGCCGCAGAATCGCCCCAATTCTCCTGCTGCCGGACTGACACCAACCCTGCGCCCCGTCGTCAGCCAACCCATTTCAATTCCTGTTCCGCCACCGGAAAATAATCTGCCCCCTTCCCCTGTTGTCCGCCCCATTTCTGTGCCCACCCCTGCCCCGCTGCCTTTACCTCCCAGTGCCCAAGATCAGCCTGCCCCTAATGGTTTGGCTCCCCTGGCTGTACCCAGTGGTCAGATTCCGCGGGGACTGCAGACAAATGAACCGGGACTGATTGCCAGTGCCGATCGATTGCCCCCTCCCCCTGAAGGTACATTATTGTTGGGTCCACGCTTTCGGGTTGTAGTTGAACTCCTGGATAATCAACAACAGGTCCAGTTGCGTACCCTGGTGCCAGATGCCTTTCGCTCTTTTTCACAGGGACGGCCGGTGATCCAGGTGGGGTCTTACAAAGAACGATTCAAAGCAGAGGAAATGATCCAACTGATGAGCAGTAATGGCTTTCAGGCCAGAATTGAAGCGGTGCCCTAGCCCTGTCAGTTGCTATCAGGAGCTACTTTTTATAAAAACTACTGACATTGATGATCGATCGGTTCCACAATTAGTAATAATAAGCAGAGTTAGAAAATCATCAGCCCTTGGTGTTGATCCTGTGAGGCAGTTGTAAATGTGGAGATCTCGGCGATCGCCCTATCGATCTAGCTATGGGCTGAGGCGAAAAAAAAGCATAATTCCTTGGTGGGGAGCAATACTATTACTTGTTCCTTTGGGCCTGTTTGGGCTGGAACTAGCGTTACGCCTGTTCGCCAACCTGAGGGGAGGTACTCCAGATCTAGCCGCTTCACAGACAGACTCCACCCGACAGCTAGCCTATCGTTTACAGTTGGTGGGTTCCCCTGCCCAGTCTGAATCTGGCTCTAGCCATCCATCCAGCTCAAATCAGTCTAGCCTGAAGGTGCAAGCCAGCCCATTAATGGGGTATCGATTGGTGCCCAATCAGCAAAGTCAGTTCTGGCAAATTAATCCCCAAGGATTTCGAGCATCAGCAGCAATTGCGGCAACCAAACCGAGAGATGAAATCCGCATTGTGGTGTTGGGAGGATCCACAGCCTTCGGTCAATTCAGTTCCAGCAATCAAACCACCTTTAGTAATGAGTTAGAAGCCCTCCTGAATCGACAGGTGGTCACTCAGCGCACCTATCCCCAACGGTTTCGTCCGGCAATTCTGCCCTATTATGCCGATGAAGTCGTTAAGGCAATGGCCCTCCCCCCCCGGATTCGCGAAGGACGCTATCGGGTGATCAATGCGGCTGTCCCAGGCTATGCCTCTGGCAATGAGATGGCCAAATTTTCCCTGCAGATGCTAGGCTATCAGCCCGATTTTGTCTTGCTGCTCAATGGCTATACAGACTTACTCCTGCCCAGTACCCAGGAAGCATCAACTGTCTTGAACCCAACTGTCCAGAGCCAGTCCTTACCTGAGGCTATCCTGGGCAACTTTCACCAGAATTGGCAAAACTGGAGTGCCCAATCTTATCTATGGCGCAGTTACCAGAACCGCCAACCCTCTCCCTCAGTCCTGCTGCAGTCTATGGCGTTACTGGGTAACACTGAAGTCCCGTTACAAAGTCAAATAACTGCTGATCCCCAGGAGCTAAAGCGGCGATCGCAGCGCTATTATCTCAACCTCAAACAAGTGGCCCGTCTAGCCCGCCTGGCCCGTCTGCGGCTGCTGATTGCCCTACAACCAGAAGTGACCTGGCGCAAGCCTCAACAGCGATCGCCTCTGGAAACCAAGCTGGTTGAGCAACTGGGTCCAGCCTATACTGAGCGAGTCCAGCAGGGCTATGGCCAACTCTGGCAAAACCTTGAGCAGGTGCAACAGGAGTTTCCCCAAACCGTTGTCCCCCTGAACCTCAATCAGTTTTTTGCTGGCTCCACTGGAGAGGTGTTTCAGGATGCCATTCATTTGACCGATGCTGCTAATAGCCTTCTGGCTCAGCAATTGTATAGCGTGATCAGTACTCAACTTGCTCTTCCATCCCAACCCTATAGTGGTTCGGCTCCACCCCGCAGGTAGTTCACCTAATCTTGATTGATGTTTCAGCATGTTTGTATTTTCTAGGGACCCTCAATTGCTAGCGGAGGATGGCATTAGAAACTTTTTGGTGGCCGCAGAGACTGGGACTGTATGGGAGCAAGGATTTGATTCAACTGACGTAACTGTTCTGCTGTGCCCATACAGATGAGTAAATCGCCTTCCATTAAGGGAGTTTCTGCAGTGGGCCCGCCAATTAGAGTGCCGTCTGCCCTTCGGATCGCTAGCACCAGTGCTCCAGATTGCGATCTCAATTTGGCATCTCGCAGGCTTTGCCCAACATGGGGGCAGGTATGGGCGCTGATCAAAAACTCTTCCATGTAAAAAGACCGATCGCTGCCCGTAAGAATGCCATCGACAAAATCCAGCACCTGGGGTCTTAAGGCAGCGGCGGCCATGCGTCTACCCCCAGTGATGTAGGGAGAAACCACTGCATCGGCACCGACCCGTTTCAATTTTCGCAGAGCTTCTTCAGTGCTGGCCCGAGCAATCACCCGAATTTGCGGATTCAGGGTTTTAGCGGAAAGCACTGTATAAAGATTTTCAGCATCGGAGGGTAAAGCTGAAACCAGACAAATCGCTCTGGACAATCCGACCTGTAGCAGGGTTTGATCCAGTGTGGCATCTCCCTGTACGGCAACATAACCCAGATCCTGAGCCATTTGTACAGCTTCAGGTTCTGAATCAACGCAGACAAAGGAAATTCCTTCGGCCTTAAATTCCAGGGCAATCTGCCGACCCGTGCGGCCAAAGCCACAGATGATGTAATGCTGCGATAAGGCTTCCATCTGTCGTCTTTGTTGCAGGAGCAGCAGCCCCCCCTGAAAATAGCCTTCGATTAGGGCTTCTGTAAAGCGGTTAACAATATAGCCAATGCTAACGACTCCAGCTAGAATCAGCCCGATCGTAAATAACCTGCCGCGATCGCCCAGCGGCCGCACTTCCATTAAGCCCACGGTGGCCAGGGTACTCACGGTCATGTAAGCCGCTTCCACCAACCGCCAGCCCTCCACCAGCCAGTACCAGAGAGTCCCCATCAGGGTAATGCCGACCAGGGCAACTACGCCAGCAATCAGTTCCTGCTGAATGCGTCGATATTTTTGCTCCAGGGTTGAGTACATGGTCGAGGGACGGCGATCAGCCATCATGGATGTAAACTGCCTGGGTCTCTCTGGAGGAGAATTGTGTGTGGCTCGAAGTGAGGGTCGGTGCAGGACTGCTCTCTATTCCGCCGCCGTCAGGGTTGCCCCCAATTTTTCTGACACCCAGATCTCAAATGAGCGCAGGGGAGCGGAACGGGCAATATCTGCCGGATCGAGAATCGGCTCGACCAGAATCGTAAACAAGCCCAACCGGTTACCTGCCAGGACATCGGTGAACAGCCGATCGCCTACCATCCCCACCTGGGCAAAGGGTAAATTCATGGCCAGAGCCGCCTGTCGAATCTTGCGCCGCGAAGGTTTACCCGCCCCCAACAAATAGGGTAAATTCATCGCTTCTGCAATGCGACTGATACGGCGGTAATTTAGATTATTGCTAACGAGCCACAAATCCACTTCCCGTTTGATCTCAGCCAGCCATTCCAGCACCTCCAGGGAAACTTCTGCATTCCAGGGGGGAACGAGGGTATCGTCCACATCCAGGATCAACCCCTGCAACTCATGACGGTGGAGTATCTCTGGGGTGAGCTTAAGAATGGTGCCGGGCAAAACCAGATTGGGTTGCAGCAAAAAGGCAGGAGAACCAGCAGTCATGGCAGGAGTGGGAGTGAAGTTAAAGGCGGGAACCGGACTGCCGCTGGTCGTGGATGCGGGCCTGGGCAATTTCGTGTTCTGCCAGGGTGCGGCTAAAGATATGAGTTCCATCATATCGTGCCACGAAATACAAGTAGTCCGTCCGGGCAGGGGTGAGAACAGCTTCTAAACTGGCTCGGCCGGGGCTGGCAATTGCTCCAGGAGGCAAACCAGCATTTAAATAGGTGTTGTAGGGGGAGGGAGTTTGTACCTGAGCCAGGGTGAGGGGGCGATCGGGGGTCTGCTGAATTCCCAGAGCATACTCCACGGTAGGATCAGCTCCGAGGGGCATATTCAGGCGGAGACGGTTGAGAAAGACTCCAGCAATTAAGGTGCGCTCCTGGGGGACCACAGCTTCTTTTTCAACAATACTACTGAGGGTAACCCACTGGGCCAGGGTGAGTTGAGCAGAGGGAGCCTGGCGATAGAGGGGCAGAGCTATTTCGCTAAAGCGCTTGAGCATCGCCCGGATCACCTCCTCTGGGGTAATGGCCCCGGCAGGTATTTGATAAGTATCTGGAAAAAGGAAGCCTTCCAGGGAGGTTAAATTAGCTGGAAGCCAGGCAAACTCGTCCCTGGGAATGCGGCGAGTCGCTTGCTCAAAGTCTGCAGCCGGAAAAAGGCCAAGCTGCTCCAGGTAGCGACTCATCTGCCGGATGGACCAGCCCTCTGGGATCGTAAAGCGAGTCTGGATCACATCCCCCTGCCAGAGACGGGTGGCGATCGTCGGTAACGACTGTGTCGGGGACAACTCATAGGTGCCAGCCTGTACACCCGCCTGGGGCGATCGCCAGCTTTGCCAACGCACCCATAGTTTCCAGGCCAGGGCAGAACGAATTAAGCCTTTCTGGTAAAGGTCTTCTCCCACCTGATCCGCAGGTGTACCGGGGGCAATCTGAACCTGCAGGGGCGATGGTAGAGACTTCCCCATGGACTGGGTAGGAGCCGTCGCCCAACTCCACCATTGCCAGCTTCCCAGCAAGAGCAGTCCTGCTGCGATCGCCGCCCCACTGCGCCAGCCGAGATTCCAGTTCACCGTTCTGCTCCCAGCCAGGCCACCGCTCAACTACTCCCTATCCCTGACCCTATTCCATCTCATCAAACAACCGCTCTTCTAGTTGTTGCTCAATGATGGGTTGAATCTCCCTGAATTCTTCTGGCGATAATAATTCTGGATGCTGTTCATCCTTCATCCGCGCGACAAAGAGCATGGGGTTGAGGGGAGTATAAATTGCATATTCCCGATCCTCATGGAAGAAGCCCGTCGAAAGAGGTTGGTAGTCCTCGGGAGCAATGGACGTGCCATCTTCAATTTCCAGCGTAATTACTTCTTCTTCTTCGATTTCCGGTAATTCCCCTTCAACGGTGAGAGAGAGGGCAGTGTTTTTCAGTTTCAGATTTTGCTCTGCCAACACGGCTTTAGCAGTTTCAAAGATGCGATCTAGATCTTCATCCTCGACTCCCACCAGGGTTTGATCGCCATCCTCATCATCAACCCAGGCAAAAATCTCCACGGGATAGTCTACCGGATGGAGCAGGGCATATTCCTGATCATTTAATTCCAGGGTCAGTTCCACGAAACAGGTGAGCGATCGCCCTGACTCATCGGTTAGGGTTACGGTTGGCCCCTCCATTTCCATGTCTGCGCCCTCCCAATCTACAGTGTTGTTACTCATATTTATCCCTAATGGAACATAAAGGTTGTGACAGATGCCGCTGATCGAGCCACTGCTGCAAAATCAGAGCGGCAGCTTTGCGATCAATCAACGGTTTATCCCGGTTTGAAAATCGTCCCTGGGAGCGCAGCATCGCTTCTGCCTCAAAAGAGGTTAGGCGTTCATCCACATACTCTACAGGTAGGTTCAGTGCCTGGGCAATCCGCTGGGCTAAACGCTGCACCCGCCGGGCCTGAAAGCCGATGCTCCCATCCATGCGATAAGGCAACCCGACGACCAGCACCTCCACCTGGCGTTCCTGGACAATTTGGTCCAACTGCTGCATATCTTCAGCAAAGCTACGGCGCTCCAGAGTGGTTAGTCCGGTCGCAATTAACCCGGTGCGATCGCAACCAGCGATGCCGATGCGTTTTTCCCCTAGATCTAATCCTAAAGCAGAGATCACAGATACAGTTCTCCCCGCATGACGGTAATGGCCTGTCCACCCAGTTGCGGCTGCTCAGTTAAATCCACCCGCACCCGGCCCGATCGCCCCAGCCCATCTCCCTGCTCCAGGGTAACAGGCATGGCAAACCCCTCTAGCTGTCCTTTTTGCTGCAAAAAGCTCACCAATGGCACACTGACAGAACCCGTAACCGGATCTTCAGTAATACCACAATGGGGAGCGAAAAAGCGGAGATGGGCCACACTGTCCACTTCCAGGGTGTCCTGACTGTAGACACAGATTCCCCGCCAACCCTGCTGACTGGCCAGATGCCCCAGGCTGGTAAAATCTGGCTGCAAATCGGACAACGACGACAAACTGTCCACAGCAACTAGCACATCCCGATTGAGAGAATCCACTACCGGTTCAGGCTCTACCTGAGAGGAAAGACCTAAACAGGCCAGCAGTCCCCGACCCTGTTCCTGGCTGAGGGGCTGAAATTGGCAGGGGGGCAGGGACAACCAGATCCAGCTTGCTTCCGGATCAGTTGTATCTATGGTCACAGGTAATACACCACTGCGGGTTTGCAAGTGCATGATCTGCAAGCTCTCCAACGATGTCTTGATCACTCCCGTGCTTATCAGCACATGCAGAGCAGCAACGGTTGCGTGACCACACAGATCTACTTCAATCTTAGGCGTAAACCAGCGCAGACGCATATCTGCCCCTGGAACGGTTGCTGGACTGATGAAAGCTGTTTCGGAGCAATTAACTTCCCGAGCGATTAGTTGCATTTGCTCGGCCGTCAAGCCTTCCGCCTGGGGAACCACCACTGCGGCATTTCCCCGGAAGCGATCGCGGGTAAAGGCATCCACCCAGTAAACCTGCAAAGGGTTAGCAGGAGGTCTGGTCATGATGATCAACGGAAGCCACAACAGGGGGGCGCACAAGGGAGGAGCGCAGGCTGGAAGTGAGGGCAATCCGGCCAGGAACGGGCTTACTGCGATTTTGTTGAAAGCCCTGCAACACTTCAGAAAGCTGTAAACCCTCCAGGGACAGAGAGCGGGATTCGCGAATTTTATGCCAGACGGAACGGGACATCATTAAGGTGTGGGCAATCCGCTCCGCCCCCAGATGTTCCAGACAGGCTTCCCGCTCCGGTTGATAGTCTGCGGACGTGAGATGGAGTGCAACCGGGGGAAAGGACTGGGTGAGGTGGGCCATCTGAGCCAGCAACTCAGGATAGAGCCAGGTGTAAGCCGGATGAACCATGAGTTCGGCCTGGTGGGGTTGGTCACCTTTGCGGCACAAGTGCATTTGATAGTAGCCGATCGCTGCTTTACGTTGGGGTTCAAACACGTAGGCACGGGCGATCTCGGTTGGACGCAACCCTTGCCCCAGAATGCCCAGGAGTGAGGTGAGGGGGTTGACCTTAAAGTCATTGATATGGCGATCAAACACCTGTCGCACCAGGGGGGGCATAGTAGCGGTATCCAACTGGTGGAGCCAGGCCGCATCGGCATTACTGACGGGGAGCAAATTGGGTAGGTCAGGCTGGCGGGAGGCCAGAACTGCAACTTGGGCCGGATTGAGTGACCAGTAGGTCATTTGGGCCAGGGGTTGAAATCCATTCTGGCGGTAGAGACCCAGGGCATTATTATTGTGGACATTCACTTCCAGGAGCCAGGTACGGGCTTCCCAGATGGTTTCAAAGCAATAGCGCAGTAATTGAGTTCCCACTCCCTGGACCCGGGCTAGAGGACAGACTGTAATCTGGTCAATCCGCCAGGTACTACGGGTGCAGTTGAAGGGAGAAACCTGAATTACCCCCATAATGGTCTCGCCCTGAACAGCAACATAAACCCGGAAGAGGTATTGCAACTGATGGGGAAAGAGGTTAAGCAGTTTAAGGGGGGCATACCAACGGCGAATCTGCTCTAACTGACGGCTGAGGGTCAGGGTTGGTTGGGCCGGTTCCTCCTCCGCAGCGGCCTCGAGCAGCAAACTCTCCACTGCTTCCAGATCCCGGTACTGGATTGGACGGATGATTAAATCGGTGCTTTCGGAAAGGACTGAGGCCATGCTGGGTTTGAGAAGGGGTGAGCAGCAAAAGGTGGTTTTGAGCTAAATGTAAACAAAAGCCCAACGGAACTCCTTAGTGCTATTGCACCTACTATGTTACAGAAAAACTGCTATTAAGGGGGTTATTCCTGTTAGACTCCCCGGCGAGTTTGGAGGGGATCTGTCGGACGAATCAGAACCACTGGGGTTTGTTCATCCGCATTACCGGCCGGATTACTACGCAGGGCAGATTCTAACAACTGAGTGGGTATGTCGGCCGTTGCCGCCAGAATTTTCACCGCCTGCAAATCATTGACATCGACGATCGCCGCAGATAACCCGGTTTCAGCTTTGATTTGATCCACGACCTGCTGAGGGTTATCTGGGCCTGGAACAATAAATTGATCGTAGGGGGGTAGGGTGCCGGTGACATCATCGATCAAACGGGCCTGCTCTCCAGCAAGCTGGTAAAAAACCCCTGGCTTACCCAGCAATTTAGCCACTGAGCCGATCAGAAAAGCAAACAAAACTCGGGTCGGCCCGACAATCTCTACTAAAGATTGCATCCCACAGGCGGTGGCCAGGCTGGAGGTGGGAAGGAAAAACTGACAGACACGACTGGCTACCCATCCTGGTTTAAGCTCCGCCGGATCTTGCCAGCGTCCCTGCATGATCGCAATCGGTGTTTCCCCGATCGTCACAATGTCGCCCGCTTGAGCATGGGGAACCACGTAGCGTTGCACGATCGCCACCGGGGAATCTAGGGGTGTGAGCAAATGGGTGCGAATCGGCAAGACATCTCCCTGGGCAACCGGCCGCCAGCGCCCTTTTGAGGCTTCCAGGCTGGGAAAGGAGAGGGGAATGACCTGGTGATGCACCTTCGTAAACCGCCCCTTCGGGCCATAGACCAGATAATGGGTGCGCAGCCAAATAGCCTGGAGTTTATCTAGATCAACACCCTGCAAATCAATCCGGATCTCTGCTTCAGTTTGTTTGCGAGATTTGACAATGTAGGCAAACCAGTAACCATCGGGCCGCGCCGCTGCATCGGGGTGATGGGGAATGATCTGAATCTGCTGGTCGATCGCCTCCAGGTTGCCCTGAGACAACAATGTCATTTCAGCCCAGACCTGGGGAACCATCACTTCCAGCTTGCGATAGGGATTGCGAAAGATCAGTTTTCCGCTCAGGCTGTAATGCTGGGGTTGCTGGGAGTATTGCCATTCATCTGCAATCACCTCTAAAGGATCGGTTGGGCGACGGCGATAGGCGGATTCCAACCCCAGGGCAACCAGGGCAACCAGGGCAAGCAGGGTTATAGCAGTAGCAATTACAACAGTTATCATGGCTGGATCTGGGTTCAGGTCAAGGTTCAAGTATGACACCCTCAGGCCTAACCCCACCTGAGTGACAGCGGGCAGGTCGTCTCAGCTATCATCCCACATTTGCCAAACCTTATCTGATCCTGCCGGGATGAATAAAAAAGCTCAATTTAGCGATAGATTGTTTCTAAACATTTGTAAACTATAGAGAACCCCTTTTTTTCCTTGACTTTACACAAGTCTCTTTTAGTAACTCGACCCGTACCATGTGATGCCAGTATGAAGCCAATCCTGATTGCCGAGCGTATTTGCCTGATTGCCCATATCGCCGCTATGGTCTTTGGGCTGGCCGGACTCTTACTCGTCCTTCCCCACCCGGAGTTTATTCTCAGTCTTCCCAGCCAGGGGCAACAACTCTTTCAGTGGAGTATGGCTGGAGGGGGAGTCGTTTATATTCTCTTAGGAGCGGCGACTGTGGCCCTGCATGGCTATCGCACCCTGGGTTTGGGTAAGCTGTTGGGGTTTATGGCCCCGGCAATTTTGATCTCCCTTAGTAGCGAATTGTTGGGCACCAGTACAGGATTTCCGTTTGGGCATTACGCTTACCTGAGTGGACTGGGGTATAAGATTGCGGGATTAGTTCCGTTCACGATTCCCCTCTCCTGGTTTTACATGGGATTATCAACCTTTTTGCTGGCCGTTACGTATGCATCACGCTGGTCCCGTCGGGTTTTCGCCCCAGTAGTTGCTCTGGTCTCCATCCTGTTGGGAGCCATCCTGCTGACCGCCTGGGATTTTGTTCTTGATCCAGCCATGAGCCAGGCTCCGGTTCCCTTCTGGGAGTTTCAGCAAGCAGGAGCATTTTTTGGTATGCCCTATCGCAATTTACTGGGTTGGACGGGAACAGGTGCTTTATTTATGGCAGTGGCAAGTCTGTTCTGGTCGGGGCCGATCGAACTGGATCGGGATCAACTCAAACTGCCCCTGGTCATCTACCTGGTGAATTTTGGCTTTGGGGCGGCTATTACTCTGGTCACCCTGGATCAGCGCTTCTGGATTCCTACTGCCCTGGGAGTTTTGCTCGGCATCATTCCGGCGTTGTTGATCTGGTGGACAACCCCCAAAACCACCGTACCCCTCTCCAGTTCGGAAACTGTACTGCTGCCTTCCTTAGAAGCGGTTTCTAAGTAGCTTCTGGGACAAACCTTCCTATGCCTGTTTCCCCCGATCTGCTTTTACCGCTTCGCCCCCTTGATCTGCTCGCAATCCTGCTGCTGGGATGGCAACTTCCTGCAACCGCTCTGCTCCTGGCCCGACTCCTGCCCGGTATCGCCCGCAAACCTGCCCTCACTCCCCGTTCCTCCACCCTGACAAATCTGGGACAGGTTAGTGTAGTTGTGCCAACGCTCAATGAAGCCCAACGGCTCCCTTCCTGCCTGGCAGGTCTCAGTCGTCAGGGGTATGAGGTGCGAGAAATTTTGGTGGTGGATAGTAACTCCCAGGATGGCACCCCCGACCTGGTTAAAGCTGCTGCACAACGGGATCCCCGCTATCACCTGCTCATGGATGATCCCCTCCCAGCAGGTTGGGTCGGTCGCCCCTGGGCTTTGCACACTGGCTTTCTCCATAGCCATGAAGAGAGTGAATGGGTACTGGGCATTGATGCCGATACCCAACCACAGCCAGGACTGGTGGCCAGTTTGTTGCAGATTGCCGAAACAGAGCAATGGGATCTAATTTCCCTATCTCCCAAATTTATTCTTAAATCCTTTGGGGAATGGTGGCTTCAGCCCTCTCTGCTGCTGACGTTGATCTATCGGTTTGGGGCCAGGGGCGATCGTCCGGTTTGCCCAGAACGGCTGCTAGCGAATGGTCAATGTCTACTGATCCGTCGGTCGTTGCTGGTCAAAATGGGGGGGTATAGCTCTGCCCGTCAGTCCTTCTGTGATGATGTCACCCTGGTGCGGCGGGCTGCTGCTCTGGGGGCCAAAGTTGCCTTTCTGGATGGAGGTCAGCTCCTCCAGGTCCGCATGTACGAAGGGATGGCAGAAACCTGGCGGGAGTGGGGACGTTCTTTGGACTTAAAAGATGCCACGCCTGTGGCCCAACTCTGGGGAGATCTGGGATTTCTGCTGGCGGTTCAGGGGCTACCCTTACCCATGAGTTTGTGCCTGGGTCTGGCAGGGTTATCGTCCCTATCAATCCAACTGGCCTGGGGTTTAAATCTTTGCCTGGTGGGCATTCGGCTGGGGATGTTGGCGGCGATCGCAGGCAGTTATGACTGGCAGAAGGCTACAGGGCGGAGAGGATTCTGGTTATCCCCCTGCAGTGATCCCCTGGCGGTGCTGCGGATCTTGCTTTCTTCATTGCAAACCCCAAAACAATGGCGTGGCCGCACCTACTCAACGATCGGGTCGCCCGTGAGCAGCTCGCAGTAGGAGCCAGAGGGCAACGCCCAGACCCAACCCATTTACCGACCAGGCCGCTACTAAAGGGCTGAGACCCCCCGATCGGGCCAGAGCTGCTGTTAAGAATGACAAGAGGTACTGAGCAAAAATAATCACGAGACTGAGACCAAAGCCCCGGCTTTTCCGTCTGGGTTGAGATTTAATGCCCAGACCCGCCCCGATTAAACCTAAAATCAAACCCTGCCAGGGAATAGCATATTGCTGTTGAATGTAGAGCTGGAGTTTGCGAATCTCGCGCGGGTCACCATCGGGTTGCAATTCCTCTAAGTACCGCCGTGCTTCAGCCAAAGACATTTCAGCAATGGACGGTTTGGGGGTGGCCAGAGCCAGCGGATCCCGGGGGATTTGGAGTTGCTGCTCGGTAAATTGGAGAATATTTCGGTAGGAACCGTCAGCATCCACCAGATAAATGGTGCCATTGGTAAAGGTCCAGACATTGGTGACAGCATCCCAGACCGCTGACTCGGCTGTAATCACCTGGTTAACTCCGGTTTGGGAAAAATCTAAGACCGTCAGCCCATACATCTGTTGACCATCAAACTGGCGAGCATAGAATAGGCGTTGAATTTCCCGATCGGGGCCATATTGCGGATAAAAAATATTTTGTGCCTGGGTTACCGCCTGTCCTTGCTGCACGAGCTCCTGAAGTAATTGGCTCGACTGAGAACGACTGGCTGGTACCAGGGAGGTGTTGAAACCAAAAGTCAGTCCTCCCACCAGCAGGCCAAACAGGACAACGGGCAACACCAGCCGATAGATGCCCACCCCGACACTCTGGAGCGCAACTAATTCACTATCGGCGGAGAGCCGGTTAAAGGTGGAAAGGCTGGCCAGTAGCACCCCCATCGGCAGACAAAAGCTGATCGTATAGGGAAGTTGCAGCCACAGCAGTTGGAGCAGAAGGCTTAGGGGAATCTGGGTGTCGGCAAAGTCCTGCACCAGATCAAAGACTACCCCAACCGCCACCCCAATGCCAGTAAAGGCGGCAACACTAAAAACAAAAGCGGTCAGCAAGGCAGAAAGGACGTAGCGATCCAGCAACAGAGGCAACAACTGTTTGCGCTGGAACCCTTCGGGGGGATTGTTTTTGCTAACTGCAGTCATAGGAAAATTCTACAGGGGTAACACCGCTCTTGAGGAAGCCGAACCTTAAATCAGACTGGGTTTATTCTAGGCGTTAGCAAATTAGGGTTGAAACCCGGCCCCCAGATAGTACTGGCGCACAAGGGAATTATTGTAAAGTTCATCGGCGGTTCCTGCTGCCAGGATCTGACCATCGCGAAGAATATAAGCCCGATCCACAATTGCCAACAATTCCCGCACATTATGATCGGTGATCAAAATTCCCAGGTTGCGTTCCCGCAGTTGGATCACCAGGTCTTGAATTTCCGCCACCGCGATCGGATCAACCCCCGCAAAAGGTTCATCCAACAGGAGAAATCGCGGGCCTTGCATTCCCGCCGCCAGGGCCCGGGCCAGTTCAGTTCGCCGTCGTTCTCCCCCGGAAACCCTGGACCCCAGAGTATGGGCAACTTTCTGGAGACGGAATTCCTTGAGTAAATTGTGCAATCGCTCTGACCAGAGGTGGCGGGGCACCCGTGTTTGCTCCATCACCAGCAAAATATTGTCCTGTACACTCAGGTGGCGAAAGATACTGGGTTCCTGAGCCAGGTAGCTGATCCCCAACCGGGCCCGCTTATACATGGGCAGATGGGTAACATCTCGGTTATTCAGCCACACCCGGCCGCGATCGGGCCGCTCCAGTCCAGTGGCAATGTAGAAGGTGGTGGTTTTGCCTGCTCCATTGGGGCCTAGCAGACCGACGATTTCTCCCCGTTCTACGGTAAGACTGAGTTGATCTACAACGGTGCGCTGCCCATAGGACTTAGAAACCCCATCTAAAACAATCTTCGCCACCCTTCTCCCCTGCGCGCAGCTGATTTCAGTAATGATCACCCCAACCCAAACTCAGGGAGCACCTAGATTCGGGTTAACAGCAGGATTGTCACGCAGCTGAATGACAGACTCCACCTGACGATTGGGAGTGGGTAGAGCGACAAAACGCCCTTCATCAATCAAGTAAGTGACCGTTTCCGCCCGCAAACTATTCCCCTGTTGCAGCACATACACATTACCGCTGAGGACAATGCGCCGTTCGCGGCTGAAGTACTGGGCCTGAAAAGCAGTAGCCTGAATTTGCCGAGCCGGGTAAATTAATTGTACATTCCCCCGTGCAGTCACAACACCCGTATTGGCATTGGCCTGCTGGATATCTGCTTTCAGGGTGAGCGCTTGCTGAGGGGCCTCTGCCCGGGCTATGGGGGAGGAAAAGGAGAGGGACGCGATCGCCCCCGGTCGGATCAGTTCTGTCCAACCCTGCTGCGGAAAAGGGAGGGGGAGAGCCAGACCCATGCCAAGCATTCCGCCCAGCGTTACCGGCAACCAGATTAAACGCAGTACCATTAAACTCAGTTTTAAAATCGGTTGATGGAAAATCTTACCTGTGGACAAAGAAAATCTTTGAGCCAACTCATAATAGCAAAAACCTTAGCCTTCCCGTTCTACCGGGTTAGCCAATCTTTAAGGGGTCAACTCTCTCAATTGGGGGAGATGCAGCGGAGGTACCGGTAGAGAAGCCTGCAAGCCCGCCAGCAGTTCAGCACTTTGGCTGAGGAATGTTTCCAGATCGAGGTTGGCATAGGTGGGGCAATAGGGTTGGAGGCGATTGATCCCTTCGCCCAGCAGAATCATCGCTCCCCGCTGGTTTTGATTGCCCAGGTGATAGCAGGCCACAGCGATCTGGAGAATTCCCTGATAGAAGTTCCGCTCCGATTGTTCGGCCTCCATCCAGAGGGACTCCAGAGTGTCATGGCAGGCGTAAAATTCTTCTCGGTTAAATTCTGAGACAGCTTGCCAGAACTGGGGAGGCGGGTGGCTCAATATTTACTGGTTTCCTCGCGGATCTGGTCAAAGCTAATTTCCTGATTCTGCCCCACAAAGGGATGATCAGGGGTTAGGAAGAGGAGACAGTGGCACTCTTTCCGTTCCCGCATGGGCACACAGGGGCAATTCCAGTAGGCGACGGCTACCTCTGCTTCTTTATCTTCGTAGTGTCGGCAGGGACAGAGGGGAGAGCCATAATCGTCTTTGTGTTTGGCTAAGCCTTCAATCACCACTGCTGTTGTTCCAATGTCGGTACAAAAGTAGGTGCCCGTCCGCTTTGCATAGGTTTCGGCAAACTTACGCATCGCTTCCAGGTTTTTTTCTGAGGCTTGTTGGGGACGGGATAAGCTCATAGCCAAAACTCAATGATGTTATCGTTCTTTCACTCTAGTACGTTATGCCCTTGCCTACAACGACTGGAGGATACCTCTATCTTAAGGTGCTGAAGTTGTTTTTTTTACAATAAGGATAACTGGCCGTCCGGCGGGGTATAGCCCAGGTGTTTCCAGGCGGCGAGGGTGGCCACTCGACCTCTGGGGGTACGGTTGAGGTAGCCAATCTGGAGCAGATAGGGTTCGTAGACCTCCTCGATCGTCTGGGCTTCTTCTCCCGTAGCGGCGGCGATCGTCTCCAGACCCACGGGCCCACCCCCGTAGTGTTCAATCATCACAGTTAAGAGGCGGCGATCGGTCCAATCCAACCCACAGGGATCGACATTGAAGAGCTGTAAAGCTTCACTGGCAATGGTTTCAGTGATGGTTCCTGCGGCTTTAACTTCGGCAAAATCCCGTACCCGTTTAAGCAGGCGGTTGGCAATTCGGGGGGTTCCCCGCGATCGACGGGCAATTTCCAGGGCGGCACTGGGGGTGAGCGCGGTTTTGAGCAGGCTGGCGGTGCGGAGAATGATCTGGCTCAGTTCTTCGGGTTCGTAAAAGCGTAACCGCTGGATCAGCCCAAACCGATCGCGCAGGGGGGAGGTCAGCGACCCGACTCGTGTAGTGGCTCCTACCAGGGTGAAGGGGGGGAGAGGGAGACTGCGGGTGCGGGCACTCTGGCCTTTGCCGATCGTAATGTCCAACCGGAAATCTTCCATCGCTGGATAGAGTAGTTCTTCCGTCATCCGGGCCAGGCGATGAATTTCGTCTATGAACAAAACATCTCCCGGTTTAAGGTTGACCAGTAGTCCGACAATATCGCGGGGGCGTTCCAGGGCAGGGGCACTGGTTACCTTGCAGCTCACCCCCATTTCCGCCGCCAGGATGAGGGAGATTGTCGTTTTACCCAGACCCGGGGGGCCGTAGAGGAGCAAATGATCGAGGGGTTCCCGCCGCGACTGGGCTGCTTGAATGGCAATCTGTAAAACTTCCTTCAGTTCTTTTTGCCCCACGTAGTCCGCCAATCGCTGGGGACGAATGTCATCCGTGCGGCTCAGGTGTTCTTCCGGAGAAACTTCAGCCGCCAGTAATCCCTGCTCTGGGGTGGAGGGGCGCAGATCGGGCGGTTGAACTGATTGGGACCCCTTAGAGGGTTCCGGTTCAAGGGGCTGCTTTTGGGAGGAAAGAATCGCCATGATCAACCATTACATGATCTAAGGATCATAAGCGGGTGAATTGGAACTGTCGAGGGATGTAGCCAGGGAGGGACCAGGTGGAGGAGCGGCTATATTTAATCAGAATTTAATCAGAAGCCAGCTAACGGGGAGAAAGCTCTCTGGCTTTGAGAATCGCAGCGGTGAGAAACGCATAGGAAAGCACCCCAACAAAGGCTAAACCCAGGGGGCCGAAGGTGCCAGCGGACGCATTCCAGAGGGCATGCAGCGCCGCCGAAGTCAGCCAACCCACCGCCAGAATTCGCCAGCGTTTAGACGGTTTCAACACACTCAGACCAATAAAATAGCCAAAGTAGCCACTGTAAGCCATGTGCCCAGCAACGGAGCCAAGGACGCGGGGAATAAGGAGTTGTAGACCGGCCAGTTGTCCGGCTTGTTGTCCGGCGGTTGCGGCCACTTCCTGGGTGACACCCGGTACGTATTGACCAAGGGTTTCCAGCCAGGTAAATCCCAGAGCGGAAGCCGCAGCCAGCAAAATCCCGTCCAGGGGTTCCCACACCCCTAACCGTTGCCGCCAGGGAGCGCGCAGTCGTCTTCCCAGTAAGTACAAGCCCAGCACGGGTAGAGCCTTGAGCAGTTCTTCCATCAACCCAGCCGCAAAGAAATAATGGATGAACTGAGGGAAAAAGCCGCGCTGCAGACCTTCCAACTGACCGGGCAGCAAATCTCGAAAAACAAAAATAAACAAGGTCAGAACTGGACTGAGCAACAGCCCTACCGTGGCCAGAGCGGTTCCCAGTAAAATCCACCAGGGTTTGGGTTGCTCACACAACTGATAGATGAAGTAATAACCAGCACTGCCCAGATAAACTGCCAGCAACCCCTTAAACGCAGTGGGATGCTCTGCGGTCATGAAAAAGAGAATCACGAACAGAACGGTGGTGATGCCTGGCAACAGGTACGTGTGCAAGCCCCGATCGCTGCGGGCGGAAACAATGGGCAACAACTGACTGAGGGTGAGCCGATCGGTGCCACTGGCGCGGGGGGGGGGAGTGGTGTGAGGCACTACAGGGGTGGTGGGGGCGGGATGCACCAGCCGATATTCGAGCACAAATTGGGGTCCGTTCTGGCTGAGGACAATGCGATCGCCCACCTGCAAGATCTGACATCCTCGCACAGGTCGATCATTGACAAAGGTTCCATTGGCACTGTTGAGGTCACAGATTTGCCAGATCGGCATCCCTTCAGTTTTGGAGTGGAGTGGACGAATGAGGGCATGACGGCGGGAGACTCCCCCATAGTGGCTGGAGTCCAGGACGATCTGACAACTGCCCGGATCCCGGCCAAGCAAGGTTTCTCGATCTAGGGAAAGAGGATAACAAATCTGTTGCCCAGGGGAATCACCTAACTCCTGCCTCAGCACACCCTCATAGTGATCTTCGCCCGTCATTGCTGCATAACTGTGGTACTGCTTAAATTTTCCATCTTAGTTGGAGAGAAAGCCGCAGAGGTGTGAGGGCTATCTGCTAAAATTCTGAAGGATTTTACAACAGGGACTCATGGGAGCTACTCGCGCACGTATTGCTGTCGATGCTATGGGGGGAGACCACGCCCCAGATCAAATCGTTGCCGGAGCCTTAAGGGCGCGGGAGGAACTGGAAGTCGAAGTCTTACTGGTGGGTGATCCAGACCAAATCCACAGCGCAGTCAAGCACCATAATAACTCCTCACCCATAGAAATTATCCCAGCCGAAGGGGTGATCGAAATGCACGAGGAGCCGCTGAGTGGCATCAAACGCAAGCCCAGAGCCTCGATCAATGTGGCCATGAATCTGGTTAAAGAAAAGCAAGCCGATGCGGTTGTGTCTGCTGGACATTCTGGTGCTGCCATGGCTGCTGCCCTGTTACGGTTGGGCCGCTTACCGGGGATTGATCGACCGGCGATCGGCGCTGTGCTGCCCACCCTGATCCCTGGTAAGGCAGTGTTAATTCTGGATGTGGGCGCAAATGTAGATTGTCGGCCCAAGTTCCTGGAGCAGTTTGCTTTAATGGGAACAATCTATAGCCAGTATGTTTTGGGTGTCGAAAAGCCCCAGGTTGGGTTGCTCAATATTGGCGAGGAAGAGTGTAAGGGCAATGACCTGGCTCTGCGTACCTATGAAATCTTGAAGGAAAATACTCAGATTCCCTTTGTTGGGAATGCCGAAGGGCGAGATGTGCTGTCTGGGCAATTTGATGTGATTGTCTGTGATGGTTTTGTGGGCAACGTGCTGCTCAAATTTGCTGAGGCCGTTGGAGAAGTGGCATTACAAATTTTGCGGGAAGAACTACCCCGAGGCTTGCATGGCCAGGTGGGAACAGCTTTACTCAAACCGAATCTGCGCCGGATCAAACAACGGATGGATCACGCCGAGCATGGGGGTGGCTTGCTGCTGGGGGTGAATGGGGTCTGTATCATCAGCCATGGTAGCTCTCAAGCCCCTTCGATCTTTAATGCCATTCGCCTGGCCAAGGAAGCGGTGGATCATCAGGTCTCCGATCGCATTCAAGCCTCCTGCCGATTGACTGCCAATCCAGTTGTGGACGGAAATTAGTGGAACAGCCGCTTACAGGTCTGGCAATTACTGGAGTGGGTTCGGCGACTCCTGCGGTAGTGCTGGATAATCAGGGTTTAAGTCAGTTTGTCGATACTTCCGATGAGTGGATCAGTAGCCGGACGGGGATTCGCCAGCGCCATTTGTCTGATCCCCAGGGGTCACTGACCACAATTGCCACGCAAGCGGCCCAACAGGCGATCGCGATGGCTGGTGTTGCTCCTGAAGATCTGGATTTAATTTTACTGGCTACTTCCACCCCAGATGATTTGTTTGGCACTGCGGGTCTGATCCAAGCCCAGTTGGGGGCGGTGCGGGCGGTGGCGTTTGATCTGACGGCGGCCTGTTCCGGGTTTGTGTTTGGGCTGGTGACTGCGGCGCAGTTTATCCGCACGGGAACTTACGAAAATGTGCTGTTGATTGGGGCGGATGTGCTTTCCCGCTGGGTAGACTGGACCGATCGGCGTACCTGTATCTTGTTTGGCGATGGGGCCGGAGCGGTGGTCTTACAAGCTGATCAGCGCGATCGACTGCTGGGCTTTGAACTCCGCAGTGATGGCAGACAGAACCATTATTTAACCCTCGCCTACGAACCCCAACCCTATGCCCTTGGCTCAGATATAGCGGTGGCGCAGGGGCAATTTGGGCGGATTCAGATGAATGGGCAGGAAGTCTATCGCTTTGCCGTCAAGCAGGTGCCGGAGATTATTGAAAAAGCGTTGTTCCGGGCAGGCTTAACGATCGAACAGGTGGATTGGCTGCTGCTCCACCAGGCAAATCAACGTATTCTCGATGCTGTGGCCCACCGCTTAAATATTCCAGCCGAGAAGGTCATTAGCCATCTCCAGCACGTTGGTAATACGTCTGCCGCTTCTATCCCTCTGGCCCTGGATGAACAGGTGCGGTCAGGCCGGGTGCAACCGGGGGATACCATTGCTGCCGCCGGATTTGGGGCCGGGTTAACCTGGGGGGCTGCTGTTTTTCAATGGGGAAGATGATGAGTTGAGGTCGAGCATTTTTATACTGTTGTTATGCTCAGTATCTCTGATTGCTTTAGCGTTTGATTCGGGCAGAGCATCCATGAGTCATGAGCCATTACTGAGGATTGTATCCTTGACTTGTTGGATGCTTGTAGCAGCAAGTCAGGGAACTATTGTTTTTCGCAATTTCTTAGGCAGGCAGAAGCAACAAAATACTGAAAATATTCAGGTAGGTACAGCAGTTTTAGCTCCAGGAAGCTGTCAAAAGGCTAGTTCCGGCATGATTATTACTTTTACTATTTTGAGCATTCCGTTAGTAGTCTTAATTTTAATTATTGTATGGAATGAAGTTAAGTATCATCCAGAATACATTGTCAGTGATCCATCTATTCGTGCATGGGGTGATATTGGGTGGCTACTGATAGCAGTAGGGTACCTGGCTAATTCTATTGATCAAATCTTTAATTCGGAAAATAAATTATTCGAGCGAATCCTAAAATTGCTTTATCGCTTTCTAGGTATTACAGGATTTGCAATTTGTATGTTTTATTTGGCACACGTAACAGTAATAATACAATAAGGCTAGCATCAAAGATATGAGGGTAACCTATGATCAGTTCTGGGCAGACTAGGCGGGAATCCCTTGAAATTAACAATAAAGCAACAGCGATCGCTTCAGGAGAGCAGCGAGTCACCTTACATCACATGAGTTGGGCCAGTTATGAAAAGATACTGGAGGCTTTGGGAGAGGGACGATCGGCCCGGTTGAAGTATTACAAAGGCACGCTGGAAATTGTGGTTCCCTTAGAAGCCCATGAAAATGCCAGTAATTTGATCGATGATTTTGTCAAAGTGGTCACGGAAGAAGGTGATCTGACGATCAAAAGCCTGCAATCAACCATGCTGAATAAACCGGAGTTAAGTGCGGGAGCCGAACCGGATCAATGTTTTTACCTGGCAAATGAACCTCTGGTGCGGGGCAAAATTGTTGATCTGCAAACTGACCCTCCCCCGGATCTGGTTGTAGAAGTAGACATTACCCACACAGACCTGAATAAAAATGCCCTTTATGCTGCTCTGGGAATCGGAGAATTCTGGCGATATAACGGTAAAGTGCTGCGGATTTATCAACTGAAAGACGACGAATATCAGGAGGTGGAAACCAGCCCCAACTTTCCGACTATTCCTAAAACCAGGCTCTACGAATTTTTACGCGACTGTGCCGAACAGGGAGAAACGGCGGCAAAAAAACAGTTACGAACCTGGCTGCGTGAACAGTTGCAGAATAAGGGTTTGGGCCAAACCTGAAAATGAATACTGAGTGGGTAAGATTAAGCTTTACGCTCCCATGCCAGAATATTTTTTCAATCCTTTTTTCCACAACCACCGATTAATTATAAAAAAGATTACACACCAGCCGATAATTGCGGCAAAGCTCTGACCCACGTTGACGGGTAACCCCACAATTAAGCTAGCGGGAAAATAGATCATATAGGGAAAGGGTGTCCAGGCTAAGAAATTACGCACCCCTTCAGGGAATAACTCTAAGGGGCCAATCATACCGGACAGAAACAGGTAAAACAAAAACCAGAATTGTTCGATCGCACTGGCCCGCTCCGTCCAGAATGCAAAAATAGCAAAGGTGTACTGGGTGAGAAAACGCAGCACAAAGGCGATCGCCACGGCAGGAATAAACAAAAGCAAATTAAACCAGTGGGGAATCCAGAAGGATTGGGGATAGAGCAGAAAAAATAACCCGACTAAAAATAGGGAAAAGGGTAAGCGGGCGGCTCGTTCGGCGAGATGGGCAGCGACATGGTGCCAGACTGGATCAACGGGTTGTAACAAACGGGGGGATAGTTTTCCTTCCACCACTTCCCGCTCAAATTCCCACACCACCCAAACCACCGTAAATTGGCGAATCAGAAAGACCGCTAGAAAATAACGGGCAAATTCCACGGGCGATAGGCCAAATTGTCCCCCCTGGGCGGCCTGAATCCATACCCCCATCAGAATTAAGGGTAAAGAGCCAGACAGCACCCACAAAATTAATTCTGCCCGGTACTCCACCATGTAGGCATAGTAAACCGAGAGAAAGGTGGTTATTTTTTTCAGTAATTTCTTCATGAATGAATCTCAGGTCATCCAGTCTCAGGCTACAACCCCAGAGCGAAACACCCGCCCAATCACTTCTTCGATCGGCGGATCAGTGACGGTCAGATCCAGCACCTCTAGTTCAGCTAAGAGGCGGGCCACGGATTGGGTCAGTTGATCGCGACGCACAATTAGACGCACTTCCCGACCGGCGATCGACTCCACTTCACCATAACTTTCCAGGACAGCGGTTTCACATTCCGGGCAGGCCAGTTCAAGCTTGACTTCCCGATAAGGCGCAAACTGTTCTAGCAGTTCCGCTAAACCACCGTCATAAATTAAGTGGCCCTGGTGGATCAGCAACACCCGATCGCAGAGGGCCGTAATATCCGCCATGTAGTGACTGGTGAGCAAAATCGTCGCCTGATAGCGCTGGTTATATTCCCGCAAAAATTCCCGCACACTCACCTGGGCGTTCACATCCAGACCTAGAGTTGGCTCATCCAAAAATAATACTTGCGGTTGGTGGAGTAAAGCGGCCATCAGTTCGGCCTTCATCCGCTCCCCCAGGGACAACTTTCGCACCGGCTGGTTCAATTTGGCCTCCAGGCTGAGCATTTCGGTCAGTTCCCCCACCCGACGTTTAAATTCCCGATCGCTGATGCCATAAACCGCTGCATTAATCCGTAAAGAATCTAAAGCCGGTAAATCCCAGAGCAATTGTTGTTTCTGCCCCATCACCAGGGTAATTTTCTCCAAAAAGGCTGGGCGACGGTTAAAGGGAACATGGCCGGCCACCCGTACATTGCCACTGGAGGGGTGAATCAATCCGGTCAGCATTTTCAGGGTTGTGGTTTTCCCTGCTCCATTGGGGCCCAGAAAGCCCACCACTTCCCCTGGCTGAATTTGAAAGGAAACGTCTTCGACCGCCTTGATCGAACGATACTTGCGGCGAAAAAAATGTAAGAGCGTCCCCCGCAGGCCAGCTTCTTTGTCGGCCACCGGGTAAACTTTGGAAAGATTTTCGACCAGAATGACTGTCATACCCTTCAGTCTACGCGAAACCCAGGGAAGCCAACCTGAAGCTGCAGGTAGAAAAGCCAGAAGAGTGGGGCTGATCGGCCTTTGGCGATAGGATGGGAAGCGTGAAGTAAGGGCTGCAATTCAGGAACATTAACGATCGATGGACATCATTCCCGCTATTGATTTACTGGGGGGACGCTGTGTGCGGCTTTACCAGGGGGACTATAACCAGGCCGAGGTCTTTGATACCGATCCGGTCGGAATGGCGCGGCGATGGCTCTCCCAGGGAGCAACCCGCTTGCATCTGGTCGATCTGGATGGGGCCAAGATCGGCGAACCCGTGAATCAGGCGGCGATCGCCGCGATCGTTCAGGATCTGGCTATTCCCGTTCAGGTCGGAGGGGGTGTGCGGTCCCGGCAAAGGGTGGTAGAACTTCTAGATTTGGGAGTCGATCGGGTGATTCTGGGCACAGTGGCGATCGAGCAACCCCAACTGGTGGAGGATCTCTGTGCCGAATTTCCGGGTCGCATTCTGATTGGAATTGATGCCCGTGACGGCAAAGTGGCAACGCGGGGCTGGCAGTCAACCTCAACGGTGCAGGCCACGGATTTAGCCAGAACCGCAGAAAAGGCTGGAGCTGCAGGGATTATTTACACCGATATTCATCGCGATGGCACACTGCAGGGGCCGAACTTAGAAGCTCTCCGCCAATTGGCCAGTGAAGTGAATCTACCCATTATTGCCTCTGGCGGTGTGGGTTCGATCGCAGATTTACTTAACCTGTTTGTCCTCAGCACCTCCGGGGTGACAGGGGTAATTATTGGCAAGGCACTTTACAGCGGTGACATTACCTTAACGGATGCGATTCGATCTGTGGGGCAGGGGCGTTGGCAGGATGTTCCCCCCGATCTGGGCTTCTCCACCTTTGCTTAAAGACCGTCGATAGCACCCTGAGCCTTCAGTGACTTCCCGGAGAATACCGTTGTACCCTCACCCCTGCTTACCCCCCTGGCTGCTCCTCGATCCCTTACTGGAAAACTGGCTGCGCGAAGATCTCGGCCGCGGCGATCGCACCACTCAGGCCATTTGCGCTGATCCTGCCCATCGGGACCCTTGGGGACAAGGGACGATCGAAGTCAAACAAGCCGGAATCATCGCGGGTTTGCCCCTTGCCCTGCGCGTTTTTCAGCGGCTGGATCAAACCGTTCTAGTCACTCCCCAGGTCAAGGATGGAGACCGTTGTGAACCGGGAACTATTGTGGCCCAGTTGAAAGGCGATCTGTCCACCTTGCTGATGGGGGAACGGGTTGCCCTCAATTTGCTCATGCGTCTGAGTGGAATTGCCACCCTCACCCGCCGTTATACGGACCAACTGGCGGATCTGCCCACCTGTTTGGTAGATACCCGCAAAACCACCCCCGGTCTGCGTTTGCTAGAAAAATATGCCACAGCGGTTGGCGGTGCTGTCAATCATCGCTTTGGTCTGGATGATGCGGTCATGATCAAGGACAATCACATCCTGGCGGCGGGAGGGATTGGGGCCGCGATCGATCGGGTGAGACAGTCTGCCCCTTTTCCGTTAACGATCGAAGTTGAAACCGAGACCTTAGAACAGGTCCAAACCGCCCTGGAGCATCACGCCGACGTTATTATGCTGGACAATATGCCCCTCGATCGTATGCAGGCAGCGGTGCAACTGATTCGGCAACAGAATGCTCAGATCAAAATTGAAGCCTCTGGCAATATCACTCTGGAAAATTTACGCAGCGTCGCCACAACAGGGGTAGATTACATTTCCACTAGTGCCTTGATTACCCGTGCCCCCTGGCTAGATTGCAGTCTCTCAATCCTCCAACCCTGAACTTTCAATGGCAAGCAGAGGGACAGAATAGCCTATTGTAGAACTGTTAGCACTGCTGTTAAAGTCTCACCAGGCTGACAAAATTATGATCCCCACGGGGAAGGGAGGCCAGCTTTTCAGCCCGGTAGAACGATAACCGATATCGAGTTTGGCAGTAAGTTTGCCCAGGCTATAACGTAAACTAATTGCTAGGTTGGCTTGCGGTCTTTTAGTCTTAATTTTTCAGGTTTACCTGTTATGTCTGACCTTCCCTTTACCCTTGACCAGTTGCGAATCCTCAAAGCCATAGCTGCTGAAGGAAGTTTCAAACGAGCGGCGGATAGTTTGTATGTCTCTCAACCTGCCGTCAGCTTGCAAGTACAAAATCTGGAACGCCAGTTAGATGTGCCACTCTTTGACCGGGGTGGACGACGGGCCCAACTGACCGAAGCGGGGCATTTGTTGCTTACCTATGGCGATCGCATCCTTTCCCTCTGTCAGGAAACCTGCCGGGCGATCGAAGATCTACAGAATTTGCAGGGAGGGACATTAATTATTGGAGCCAGCCAGACCACAGGAACCTACCTGATTCCCAAGATGATTGGCGTTTTCCGGCAAAACTATCCCGATGTTGCGGTTCAATTACATGTCCATTCCACCCGTCGTACCTGCTGGAGTGTGGTGAATGGGCAGGTTGATCTGGCCATTATTGGGGGAGAAGTACCGTCAGAATTGTTGGAATCCCTGGAAGTGACTCCCTATGCTGAGGATGAACTGGCTCTGATTCTGCCGGTTTTCCATCCCCTTGCTCAGTCAGACATGATTCCCAAGGAAGACCTTTATAAATTAGGCTTTATTGTCCTGGATGCCCAATCCACGATTCGAAAAGTAATCGATCAGATTTTACTCCGCAGCAATATCGATCCCCGGCGCTTAAAACTGGAAATGGAGCTGAACTCGATCGAGGCCATTAAAAATGCAGTTCAGGCCGGACTGGGCGCTTCTTTTGTGTCAGTTTCTGCGATCGAAAAAGAGTTACAATTAGGGGTTTTAAAGCGGGTTGAAATTGAGAATGTGGTGATTAAACGCACCCTTTCCTTAATTACTAACCCCAACCGTTACCGTTCCCGCGCCGCTGAAATTTTTAATCGGGAAATTCTGCCTCAGTTTGCTACCCTCAAACCGAACAAAGAACTCCTGACTGCCACTCCTGCTGAACCTGTCTGAACCCCTTTGGTTAAACTATCCCGCTCTCCTGCAAGCCTGGGTTAATCATCTGGGACATGCACTGGAACACCTGGCTGCGGAACAAGAACTTCGCTTAGAAAATCCTCAGATCGGTCTGCGGCGAGTGGGGGCGGCCCAACCTCCCATCTATGGTTCTCCCCTGGGGTTACAATGGGCAGTGCCGTTTAAGCTTTCCCCCGCTGCCCTGGTAGAAGAACTCCTGCACAGGCTGGCATCCAACCTCAACCCAGATCAGCCGTTTAACCTGCACGCAGATGTTCAGGTCTGGGCAGATGGCTCCGGTTGGCTCTACTGGACCTTTTCCCCCACCTGTCTGGCAGCCTGGCTGGATCAACTGCTCCATTTCCCTCCCCGTTTACTCAATCATCCCTCTACCTCGATCGCCGCCAAACCTGCACCGGCGGAAGATCCGAGCACAAGCATCTTAACCGGAATCCCTTTTGCCGTTCAGTATGCCCACGCCCGTTGTTGCTCCTTACTGCGCTTAGCCGATCGCCACCAGCTTCTGCAGCTCACTGACCCCAATCCGCTCACCAGTCCACCCCTCTGGTCAATTCTCACTCCTGATCCCTTCCCCTGGTTAACCTGCAACGGTCAACTTCCCCTCCTCCACCCGGCGGAATGGGATCTGCTGACCCATGTGCTGGAATTTCCATCTGAATTGCGATCGCAGCGGAGCCAATGGCCAACCCATGCCTGGAAAGGAGAACCCACCGATCTGGGGATCTCAGTAACCCAGTTGAGAACCGATCAACTTTGGCGGCAGGCCCAGGGCTGGAGTGAACGCTTTGAAGACTTTTATCGCCATTGCCGTATTTTTGCAGAACTTTCCCCCGAACTGGCTCAGGTGCGGTTGGGCTTACTGATTTTGACCCATGCCCTCCTGCACTTTTACCTGCGCGACTTACTGGGGGTTGCCGCTCCCCTGGAGTTGTAAGTGCTCCTCAGTTTTGTTTTTCCAGGGTCTCTGTTTTCAGACTCTGCCATTGCCTGACCAGTAAAAAGATAAAAATGAGCAGATTAATCATAAACACCAGAACCTTGCTGGTCGATGCTGCCTGGATCAGTTCGTAAATTTCCACGGGAATTAACACCCCAACCAGGCTAATAAACAAAAGTTCTGCCCAGAGACGATCAAACCACAGCCCGATCGCCGCCGCCCCCAGGAGAAGGCCATAAATACCGGCGGCCCGTGAGATCAGTTGCAGTGTAGGGATATCAGAGTTGATCAGGGTTTGTAGACCCCAACGCACCAGTCCATACTCGGCATGGAGCAAGTAGTTGTGGGCCCAGAGGGTGACCTGCTCATAGTGACGCCAGCTAAACCTTGAGGCGATCGCAAGTAAAATCAACAGCAGGGCAAAGATCCCCTTTTTCAGGGCAATCAGGCGGATCAGGAGCGAAGGCCGGTTGGGTGCTGCCATAGCGGAAAGAGGAAACGACATATTCTAAGAGAATATTAACTGTATTCCCCAGGTTAAAGACAAATGATGGACTCTCTATGGCAGAAGTGTGGATAATCGGCAATATGAAAAATCTCCAAAAGCTATTAACTCAGGCCTATCGTCACTATCAGGCAGGGGAACTGGCTGAGGCATCCCAACTCTATCAACGAGTTCTGCAACAGCACCCTGGCCAACTGGATGCTCTACAAGTCCTGGGGATGATCGCCGCCCAGCAGGGGGATGTGGAGACCGCTATTTCCTATTTTCGCCAGGCCGTGCAGGTGGCCCCCGCTCAAGCCGATTTACACTACAACCTCGGTTATGCCCTGGAAGCCTGGGGAGACGGACCGGCCGCGATCGCTGCCTATCAGCAAGCCCTGAAGCTAAACCGCAATCATCTGGCTGCCTGTTACAACCTGGGTGAGCTGCACCTGCAAAGGGGTGAATATGCCGGAGCGATTCCTTGCTTTCAGTGGGCGATTCAACTCCAACCTGACCTGTCCCTCGCCCATTACAAACTGGGAACGACGTTACAGCAACAGGGAGACCCTAAGGCTGCAGTTTCCTGCTACCTCCAAGCCTTACAGTTGCAACCGGATTTAGTTGTAGCTCATTGTAATCTGGGGAGTGCCTATCTGGATCTGGGGCAATTAGAGGCGGCGATTACCGCTTTTCAATCTGCTCTACAGTTACAACCCGACCACACGGGGGCACTCTTTAACCTGGGGTTGGCCTGGCAAACTCAGCAGCAAATGAGGGAGGCCATTGCCTGTTACGAACAAGTGATCCAGCTGGAACCGCAGAATAGCGAAGTTTATAACAATCTGGGCAATGCATATCTGGCGGTGGGACAACCTGAGCGGGCGATCGACGTTTTCCGCCGGGCAACTGCTTTAAAACCAGACGATTTAACCCTCTGGTATAACCTGGGCAAAACCCTGCTGGAACAGGCCGATTGGACTGGAGCCGCCGCCTGTTTTCGTCATGTTCTGGCCCTCAACCCCCAACTTTCCTATATTCATGTGTTACTGGGCAGTGCATTGGTGGGTCAGGGGGATCTGCCAGCCGCTTTAGCAGCATACCAGCAAGCTCTCAAGCTCGATCCTGAGTTGGTGGCAGCCCACCACGGTATCGCTTCAGCCTTACTAGAGTCAGGTGAAGTGGATGCGGCCCTGCTCCACTACAATCACCTTTGCCAACTCCAGCCGGACAATGCCGAGTTTAGCCTCAACCGGGCAACAGCATTACTGCTCAAGGGAGACCTGAAAGAGGGTTTAGGGGACTATGAATCCCGGTTTGAACTTTGGCCAGAGTATCGGTTTGATAAACCCCGTTGGCAGGGTCAACCGTTTCCAAACCAGGTGCTTTTAATTACAGCAGAACAGGGATTTGGCGATGCAATTCACTTCATCCGCTACCTTGCGCTCGTTGCCCCTCTGGGAGGACGCTTGATTGTTCAGTGTTATGCTCCCCTGCTTAGTCTATTTACGCAGTTAGCTGACCCAATTGAATTTATCCTTTATGACGCTCCTCTACCGAACTATGACTGGTATTGTTCACTGATGAGCTTACCTTTACTGGCGGGCACCACCCTGGAGACCATCCCTGCAAATATTCCCTACCTGTCCCCTCCCGCAAAAGTTCCCTTGCAATTACCTGGCACTCCTCAACTTCAAGTGGGGCTGGTCTGGGCAAGTGGCTATAAAACCGATCGGGCCGACTTTGTTCGCTCCTATGCCAAACGTTCCTGCCCTTTAGAGCTAATGTTGCCATTGCTAGAAGTTCAGGGTGTAGCGTTCTACAGTCTCCAGGTCGGTTCCAATGCAGCAGATCTAACCAACCTGGACCCCGGCCTGCGCCCCGTTGATCTAAGCCCCTATCTGCGGGATTTTGCTGATACAGCCGCTTTAATTGCCCAGCTTGATCTGGTGATCACAGTGGATACGGCGGTGGCTCACCTGGCCGGAGCGATGGGTAAACCGGTCTGGATTCTCCTGCCCTTTGTTCCAGATTGGCGCTGGTTTCTGGAACGCAGTGATTCCCCCTGGTATCCTACAGCCCGGTTGTTTCGCCAGAGTAGCCCCGGAGATTGGTCCAGTGTGATTGCCCAGGTCAGGCTTGCCCTAGAGGAGTTGCGCCAGCGATGCCAGTAACTGTTGATTTTCAGCTTCCCTGCGGACGGCCACCCGAAAATAACGATCGCCCAGTTCGGCAAAACTGAGACAATCCCGAATCAGAATTTGATATTTTTGCAATAACTCCTTTTGTAACTGGGGTACAGAGGTTGCAGCATGAACCAGCAAGAAATTAGCCGCTCCCATCAGGGGGGCCAATCCCTCTAGAGCAGATAGTCCTTGCCATAATTGTTGGCGTGCTGATGGTAACCAGGCCCAGGTTTGCTGATTAAACTGATCATCTGCGAGAACTGCTTCTGCAGCCGCGATCGCCAGGGCATTGACTGGCCAGGGATCACGCCACTTTTGCCAGCGGTGCAAGCGATCGGGGTGACCCACCGCATAGCCTAACCGTAACCCTGGTAAACTATAAAACTTGGTCAGTGAACGTAAAACAACCAGATTGGGGTACTGCTGCACCAGGGGGATCAGGCTTTCCTGCTGGGCTGGGGGTAAAAAATCCATATAGGCTTCATCGACCACCACCAGGGGCAAACACTTCAGATAGGGTAACAGCAGTTCTGCCGCTAGCATCTGCCCGGTGGGATTATGGGGATTATTCAACAGCAACCCCGTCCGATCGCCAGCAACTTGATCCAGGACGCGGTGCAGGAGTTGTCCATAGTCCGAGATCTGTAACTGGCGATCGATCAAACTCAATCGAAAGGGGCAGGGACAAATCTGACCGCCAAAACTGCTGATCGCTCGATCATAGTCAGCAAAGGCAGGGGTAAAAACCACGACTGCGTCCAGGTCGGCCAGGTCCCGTCCCACCCAGGTGAGCAATTCTGCCGTACCATTCCCCGGTAAAATCCACTCGCGCTCAAGCTGGTGCAGTTGACCCAAGCGAGAGCAAAGGGAAGTGTAGTCTGGATCGGGATAGGCCCGTAGGCTGGATAGACGGGACTGAATCGCAGCGATCGCTGTTACCGGGGGACCGAGCGGATTGATACTGGCAGAAAAGTCTAATAAATTCTCCGGGGGGCAACCTGCCAGAGATGCAGCCCAGGTCAGATTTCCCCCGTGGCGTGGATGCACAAACCCTCCAATCAGTGGAACTAAGGTTCCTCCTGGACTTAGGCGTCTGTGGGCGGAGCCACTTTTTCCTTAAACAGTTTTCCAGCGGAAAAAGCAGGAACCCGAGTTGCGGGAATCACCATTTTTTCGTTGGTTTTTGGATTTCGGCCCTCTCTGGCCTGCCGCTCACGGGGTTCAAAGGAACCAAAGCCTACAAGCGTGACTTTATCCCCAGAAGAAACCGTTTCCATGATGGTTTCCAGGGCAGCGGTCAGTACGGCATCGGCATCCTTCTTCTTTACGTTTGCTTTTTGAGCAACGGCATCCACTAATTCTCCTTTATTCATGCGTTTAGCTCCTAATCACAGGTTTACTTTGTGGGCGTTAAGGGTTGTATGGATGAAAATCGCGGCATATTCAGGGTGGGAAAAGTAAAATTTTGGTTTTCCCCAAACAATTGTTCACCTGAAGGGCTGAAAGTCCCACTGCCTCGAAGTTCTGATGATTTATTCTATGATGTCCTTGCCAAATCTGCAGTGATGAAACCTTTAAGATATATGGATTTCAGACATTTAGCTCAATCTTGAAGACCTTTAAGAGAAAAATTTAATCTATAGAAACACGCCTAAACCCTTATCCAGAGCGGCTTTTGGCCTCCAAGATTCTCTACGCGGCTCAGGGCATCCGTTTCATCAAATTGATCAACTCCTCCCACAGCAACCGGGTGATCGGACCGGGACAGGTGGGTAGGGTAAAGTCATCAATACACCGGACGGGCATGAGTAAGCGCACTGATGAGCTGAGAAAAGCTTCTTCTGCTGACCAGAGATCTTCTGGTTTGAGGCTGACTTCTCGGTGTGGAATATTATTTTCTTGTAATATTTTTAAGAGAAAATAGCGCGTAATGCCATGTAAAATTCCCGCTTCGACAGGTGGAGTTTTGACCACTCCCTCCCGCACGACCCAAATATTGCTCGTCGTAGCTTCCGAGACTTCTCCCGCAGAATTGAGCAGTAAAGCATCTTCAGCTCCCTGCTGACGGGCTTCCAGTAAAGCCAGAATATTGTTCAGATAGTTGCCTGTTTTAGCGGCAGGATCTAGGGCACGGCTATCATTACGCAACCGTTGAACTAAAGCCAAATGAATTCCCGTCTCGGAAAGGATCGGTTCGGGGTCGATCGCCGCCACAATCACCGTTAAGCTCGGTTGGAGCAACTCTGTCGGTAAGAGGCTAATGCGGGACTCAACCCCCCGACTGACAACAATGCGAATGTAATACTCTCCCAGCCCAGCTTGGTCAAGGGTCCGGTTAACTTCCTCTTGGATGTGGCTATCACTCCAGGGGACATTCATGTAAAGGTAGGCAGCAGACTGGCGTAACCGATCCAGGTGTTCCTGTAGGCCAAAGGGCTTACCGGCAAAGGTGCGCACCACTTCATAGATACTGTCGCCGTACAGAAAGCCGCGATCGAGAACAGAAACTGTTGCAGTGGGGGCGATCACACCATCCCGGTTAATCAGTAACGTCATAACCTAACGATTGGGTTGTTTATCAAGTTCTGATTTCATCCGCTCCAGAGTTTTGTGCATCTGCTCAAACATCTGCTGGCTACTAATGCCAAACTGACTCATTTGAGTATGTAATTGCTGTACTGTCATCTGGGCCATGAAGTCGTCAGAGAGCTCAAACCGCTTCATGAAGATCTGGTATCGCTCCATGATCTCTTCCATCTTATCAATGAAAATTTTCTTGCCCTCACGGTCAAATTTGCCATAATCGCTACCCAGGGTCATGAGGTTCTGATAATCCTCAAATAATAGCCTGGCTTCCTGCTGCACAATTTCTGAATCAAAGAATCCCATACCTCAGTTTCCTGCCCGGAAAGGCTGGTTAAGTTTGATAAATTCATGTTATCGCCTAATTCAGTCCAACACCCAGCCGTAACCAGATAGGGAAAACCGTAATTCACTTCTGTTCAAGATAACTTGGGCAAATGTGGACTGAAATCGTCGATCCCAAGACCATGGCTCATTCCCTTTCCCAAACTTCCAGGTTTCTTGTTATAATATGAAACGCCTATGCCAGGGTCATTAGCTCAATGGTAGAGCAGGAGACTCTTAATCTCTTGGTTGTAGGTTCGAGTCCTACATGACCCATCATAGAATAATCTAATACTTTCCAATGAAGTTCTAATACCCCTTACTGGCTAAGGGTTTTGACCTAACTATAGTCCGATTAAGTCCATTTTTATCCGTTGCCATCCAAGGGGCATAGAGGGCATGGTGGGGGGCAAATCCCTCTTTCAGGAAGTCAATGCCCTACGTTGACCTTCTGAGGAAGATACAGCTTTTAACCGGACAGAAACAGTATATTTTCCCTAACCCGCGATCGCGACTAAGACCAATGCATGAAAACGCTGTTTTGCCAGCACTGAAAGATCCCTGGGAATTGGGCATACAGCGTCTTCCACTCGGATGAGGCAGATCAGAAGCTCTAGCCCATAGGCGTAGCAATACAAAGCCTGTGTTCACTTTTGTAACTGTCACAGCCTGGCTTGTTATTCCTGTAGAAGATGAGACTATAAAGACTGTGAGGAGTAAGAGTACAGAAGCAAAGCCTTTGGAGTCGAAACACGGACAGACGCCCAAGGGCTTTTGCAATTTAAGAAATGCTAAATCTCTTAATATAGCAATCCTATTTGAGATCCAAACGGGGTAAAGAGGTGGAACCCCTTTTGTGGGGGAACCTCACACCCCCTTTTTTCTCAACCCATTTAGGATTGCAATAGTAAAAGACAAATTTTATCTGCAATAGAGTTGAGATATTTTGACATTGCTAAGCTAAGCACTTTTATTGCTTGCTCGACTGTGTCAGTACGATTGCCAATTCAATCAAGGAATTGAGGTCTATCGGAACCCATAGATCTCCCTAATACCTTACTTCGGCATTGGTTGAAGTATGCACATCTCTAGCTGTTCTTTCTGTTGGGGTGATAGAATTTGTCCTAAGGCTTCCAGTTTGTTCAGTGGGGTGAGATTCTCCTGCTGCATCGCTCCTTTGATCGCTTCTACCTGACCAATTGTAACCGTTAGTTGCTGGACACAAAATTCAAGTTGTTCTTTGCGTAAATTTAGGGGTTGTTGGGCAACGACTTTCAAGGAAATTGCTCCAAGCAAAAATTGGGGAATCAACAGGAGCAATATGAGCTGTGAATTTTGAACAAGCATGTTCATTTACCTTTGCCAACCATACACTGCCTCTATTTTTGAGGAAAACATTGAGGCTTTCATGTCATTTCGTGCCAACAAAGACTTAACTTCAAAATCAGGGGAAGATATTCTATTGGTTTTTTGAGTCAGTAATGCTATACAGGGAAACTAATCTGGCAACGATAACAGTTAAGTAAATTGAACCAGCGATCGCTTCAAAATTAGCTGCCAGCATGAGTAACTTGTCTACCGGAATAATGTCTCCGTAACCCAGGGTTGTCAGTGTGGTTAGGCTAAAGTACGTGACTAGATTCCAGGATTTTAATTGATAGTCAGTCTGGACTGTGACCTTAAAAGCATTGGGATTTATCTCCCATACAACGTAATAAATAAATGCCCAAATAACACCAATAAATAGATAAGCAGTAATTGCCAGAACAATGGTCTGATCAGTAATTTTCTGTTTTTGCATCAGTATTTTTACCGTTGAAAGCCAGCCATATCCAAAAATAATAACCTTGGCCAGCCCACTCAATATGAGAAAGAATTTGTCAAAGTCCGAAGCTAATTTAAAATGGTAAAAACCACTACCTGCTATAGACACTATAATTAGAATGCATAATGCTATACTCCTATTTCGAGATAGGCTACGATAGCCTTTCTGATAATCTCTTAGGACAATCAGAAACATTGCCAATGCATAAATTAGATTAGCAAATAAAAATTGGACTAAATGATCGCTCAAAAATGAGATAAGTATCCCTGTCAGAATTAAAATAAAGATTAAATAGGAATTTGTCCATCGGTTTAGCATGGAAGTAGCTAAGCTTAGTTTTTATGTTCATCGCAGCAGTACCAGAAAAGCGAAAAGACCGATTATAAGTAACAACATGCTGACGATCGTGGTCAGAGGGACTGGTTCTTGATAAATATACTGGGGTCTACGCAGCCGCTTAAGAATTTGTTGATGTTGTAAGAGAGCCATGACCAAACTGAAAAGACCCAGTAAAATAATTGCACCACCAAAGACTCTGGCACTGTGGAGAGGATTCTGAATCCGTTCGGGTTGAATTTGATGTAACTCATCCACAATTTTACCAATGCCAAAACCAAATCCAATCATGGAAAGAGCCGTACGAATCCAGGCCATCAGGGTGCGATCGGCAGCAGCGCGGTTCCGTTCCTTCGCCAATTCATTCGTAATGTTGACAGGGCGATCGCCTGCAGATTCAGGGGGCTGGTGCATTTTTTACGATTGAGGATGTTACACCCGCTGGACTGCTGGTGGAAACCAACTGCCATTAAGAGCTGGGAACTTGGGAGCGTAGAGGCGCATGGTCAGGCCCAGTAATCCTTCAGCAGGTGAGGGTAACCAGTTGGATTCTTTATCATTTCCTGGTGACTCATGCTGAATATAAAGGTCCAGTGAACCATCGTTGTTGTAGACCAGGGAATCGCGATCGCCAATGGCAAAACGGTTCAGTTTATTCATCACCTGAAACCCCTCAGCATCGTACATGGTGATCGACCAGAATGCTTCCACGGGAGGCAGTTCTTCCTGGCCAAAATGCAGGATATAGTTGTTTGATCCGGTCACGGGGTTGCCATCTGCATCGACCAGGCAGAGCGGGTATATGGCATCCTGGGGTTGATTAGCTCCCAGTCCAACCATGGCGACAATTGCCCGTTTCAGGTAATAGTTGCCGTAGACCCCCATCGTATCGGTATTCATTTGCCAACCATTGGTTATCTTTGCCAGGGTCGGCAGCTTTTCTTGCATCAACTTCAACCCATCGCTGACTGCCCGCTCCAGTCCTGCCTTAACTGCAGACGAAACAGTATTGAAATTAAAACTCTGACCGGGCACAATATCAATACGATTCAACCGGGCGATCGTAGACCAGTCGGTCGGATGGGGTGGATGCAGCTTCAGCAATTCTGCTCCGTAGCTGAAGTATTGGGCGGCGGTCATCGAGTTGACCTGCTTCAAGGGGTCTGTCGCCATATCCAGGCTGGGATCAACCGTTGTTTCCGGGGCTTCCCAGGACTGCCCCCAGTAGGAAAGGGGTTTGATCCGATAGCCATCCTGAACCTGATGAACAGCCTCATAGTCATCGGGTCCGTTGGTCTGGGTGCGGCCGATGATCCAGACATAGGGGGTAGGGGCGTGAATGGGTTGCAGTCCAGTGGGCAGGTCTCCCTTCCACTCCGGCGGAATCACCACAAAGTCAGCAGCTTGAGTGCCACTGGTGCGTTTGCCAGGGACTGCGAACACGTCAGACCACATATCCAATAGGGGCAACAGGTAGTAGCGATCGCGGGTATCTGGCACTGACACAACCATCGGTTCATCTCTGAGGTCCAGCCAGGCCGTCGAGTAAAGTGTATCGAAATTGGGACGCACGACCTCACGGAAATCGGCGGTCGGAAAAGCCCGCAGATGCTGAAAGGCATTCATTGGACCCATCCCCGGTTTAGTTCCAGTCAGATAATTGGTCATGACTCGCCGAGAAATATCCATCGTGATCAGCGGGTAGAGATAATGGTAAGCTTCGATACCTATCTCATAAGCTGCGGTTTCATTCAGCGTTGGCTTTTCCATTGTTGTTCCTGTAGATTCTGCTTTAGCCTGTGGAAATCGGTCATTGATCCCCTGAGTTTCTGTCAATCTGCTGCCCCAGTATCCTAGCGAGAAAAAGTTCTGCCGTTAACTTCATGATGCCCTGAGGTCTATTGCACTTGCACCAATGCAGGTGGTTTCCAGGTGCCCTCGCCCGGTGGCAGGATGGAAGGGGGTTCTGGTCTGGGCCAGTAGAGCCGCATCACCATGTAAATGGGTCCATCCGGTGCAGGTAACCAGTTCGATTCCTTATCCTGTCCGGGGGAATCCTTCTGAATGTAAAGGGTGAGTGAACCGTCCTGATTTTTCTTTAAACTGGGCAACATCGGCGAATTGATCAGGTAACGATTGATCGGGTTCTGGATCAACAACTGGGTCTTGCCGTCGTACATCGTGATCGACCAGAAGGCATTCACTGGAGGAAGTTGGTCTTTAGGGAAAGTCAGAGTGTACTTATGTTTCGAGCCGTCCAGGGGCGTACCGTCGGCCAACGCCTTAGCAATTGGATACATGGCTTCTTCGGCATCGTTGCCATAAATTCCAGCCTGGGCAGCCGCAGCCCTTAGCAACCAGTTACCGTTATAAAAAGCCTGATCGCCGAATGCTGCTCCAACCTTCCAGCCGTTAATCGACTTACCAATATCACTGGCAGCTTGCTTAACCTTTGTTTCACCATCCTTCATGCCGAGAAGGATTTCTGCTTTATGTTCGGGGGAGAGATCCTTAAAGTTAAATGTCTTGCCGGGACCCACCCCAATGCTTGCAAGTTTGGCACGAATTGCCTGTTCGTTTGGTCCGGGTGGTGAAAATTGTAAAGCAAAATCGAGATACTCAAAAAAGTTTGTTTTGACGAGGTCCTGATTGATTTTGGGCCAATTGACAGCAGTTACCGCCTTAGGAGCGGGCTGCTTCAAAAATGCGGAGAGCGGTTGGGCTTTGTAACCGTCCTGAATCTTAATGACATTGGGCATGTCATTGGGGTTTAGCAGTTGGGTGCGATAGATCAAGAGGGAAAAGTCCGTGGAAGAGCGGAAAACCTTTTTGATCCCGGCAGGGGTTTCGCCTTTCCAATCTGGTCCAGCGATCAAATAGCTACCCGGCTCAGTTCCGGTGGCACGACTACCAATGTAGCCGTAGTTATAGGTGTTCCCATCAATGAGCTGGACTGAGTAGTACCGATCGGTGATCGCAGGCACAGAGACAACCATAGGCTCGGCACGGAGGTCTGCCCACAACAGTGAGTAGGGGGTATCACTATTGGGCGTGACGATCGCAGTGTCTTTATAGGTGAACACCCGTCGCTCATTGAAAATCTGGTTAAATGGAGCCTTCCACTGACCGGAGTTCTTGTCGATCACATACTCATACATCACCCCATAGTTCATGATGATGGGAAAGCCATAAATGAATCCCTCCTCGGCGATCGCTCTGACTTCAGCAATGCTGGGGGTCGGAACACCCGTAGTAGCTTCTTTGCGTTCTGCCTGGGTAATGACATCATTTCCATTGCCACAACCAGCCACTAGCCCCAGGACAATGACACCATAGATAGTTCCATTAAAGAGAAAGCCTTTTAATTTGCTCACCTTATAATCCTCAAGCAATTTTTCTACAACCTTAGCGGAACGATCATGATGGTCGAAGGACATCAGGTAGATGGTCTGACCTCACTTTTTCAGAACTTGATTTTTCAATGGCAAACCACTGCTGAACTTATATAGCAATCCTATTTGAGATCCAAACGGGGTAAAGGGGTGGAACCCCTTTTGTGGGGGAACCCCACACCCCCTTTTTCTCAACCCATTTAGAGTTGCTATAGTTTGCTCATTAAGATTCATGAGTTGAAAATTCTAAAAGCGAAAACTGAAATTAAGGTAAGGACCGTTCTGATTAATCCTCAGGTTAAAATCACTGGAATCCCCACTGTAATCGAGATAACTGAAGCGGTATCCCAACCCCAGAGAAATATTGCGATAAAATCTCCAGTCCACTCCCCCCTGAACCCCGTAGCGAGTCAGTCCACTAATCCCAAATCCAGAGACTGATGCTAACCCCAGTAGCGCTAATTTAGTGTTGGCATTCCAGCGAAATCTGGCCCCTAACAGAGGAGATACAATGGTTTTGCCCCGATCAAATGAACCTTCTCCGCCCAAATCGGTGGATACATCCAACTCAGCACTGACACCTGTAAGGTTAACTCCGCCAATCGCATCAACGACAAAAGGACCGAGATCAAACTCTGAAGAAACCCCGGCAGGATTCACCTTGGATCGATTATAAAAGCGGTAGCTACCGGCCAGATCTGCCGTCCAGATTTGCGTATTGAAAGATGATTTCAGTTCGGTGGGAATAAAGTCAGCCAGACCGGGTAAACGAACGGGGCGGGTAACCGTATTAGTCCTGGACAGGGCAAGGTAATTTACATTTGCCAGAATGCCAATGTTATAGTTGGGGGTCCAGGCTTCTACTTCTCCCAGGAAAGCAAAGTCTAGGCTGTTTCGCAAACCCGTTCTAATCTCATTGGGACTCAGATCGAAGTTTCTGGAAAAGCTTCTAACATTTGATGAACCAGAGATGCTGAAGGGCAGATAGAGGTAGGGTTTAAACTCAAAATGCCATTTCCCTGGTTGAGTTTTGCCGGGTTGAGCTTGAGCAGTTTGGGCAGACAGCTCAGGATTGGGGGATTGGGCCAGTGTTCCCTCTAATTTTCCAGAGATCGATCGTAAATCAGTGGGTTGTAGATCACTACTGCTGGTAGAAATGGGTAAATCTGGCAATGAATTAATAGTGTTGATCTCGATCGTGCTGTTAGTGTCTGGAGCATTCGGCTGAATGAGTTGTTGATCGGGATGAGATTCAGCAACCGGGGCAGTAACAGCAGAAACTGGCATTTTTGTGGGATCTGGAATGCTGCTCTGTCCTTGCTGATTTGCTTTGAGGACTGGACTACTTGAAGGTTGAGCAGGCATCAGTTCTTGACGAGCTGCAGTCTCTTGACTCCCTTCAATTTGATCAGGTTTAGCAGCGTTGAGGATAGCGGAATGTTCTGGTTGATCGGCCGTTTGGTTTTCGGCTGCATTGGTGGATGTCGAGGGTTGATTTTCAGCCAGACTGTAGGGGGTATGAATCAGAAAGGTTAGACCCCAGAGAAGGGGAGCCGCACACAGGGATACATTTAGACGCTCAATCATTCCTCACTCCACATTGCTAATTTCACTACGATCAGACATAGGAATTAATCAAAATTCCTACTTTGGTTTTATAAATAATACGTAGGGTATTACGGATTTTTCAGCATTTCCTGTCATTTCATGCCAAAAATAGTAATCCTAGTTTGAAAAGTTGAAAGCCGCGGTTCTCTTTGGGAAGCTACGCCTATACCAATTTCAGCAAATCATTCCTGCTAGATTACTGCCGGGCCATGGCAATTTTCAGATCGACTGCTGTATCGGGGATCAATTCACCGGAAAGATCCAACGTAACCCGCTTAATTGTGCCAGTGAAGGTAAAGACATCACTGTACTGATCTGGAGCAACCCGATCGCCGCCGTCATAGCCACAGGTCAACCCTTCAGTCCCAAACATAACCGGGATGGTGTGGGACATTTGGATATAACCCACCAGTTGTTGATTGATATAAATTTGACCCAGAGCAGGCACACCTTTACCCTCAGCAAAATTGGGTTGGCCAGTTGGCTCCAATTCGTAGCGTAAGCTAACCTCACCCTCTGGAATATCAATGTTAGAAATTAGATTGAACCTATCCCGACCCAGGTAGTTATAAATGAACTGTAGTTTGCGGTCTTTAACAAAGAACGTATAACCTCCCGTTCTCCCTCCCTGAGCAATTAAAACACCCTCAGCCCCACCCGCTGGAATGACAACCTCCGCCGTGATACTGAAGGGGCGATTGTAAACTTTGGGGGTGGCAGCAAAGGGCACAGGTGATCCCCCCGGATAATAGACAAACTTGTTGCGGGGTTTGGCGATCGTGGGCCGTTCTACACTCAAGCGCGATCGCACATCGCCATCGATCGGCAGCACATTATATTTACCTGCTTCAGCCCACCAGCGACCGACCATATCGATTACTTTATCGCGATGTTGGGCGGCCAGATTGTGACATTCAGAATAATCCTCGGTCACATCATAAAGCTCCCAGTCATTCGCTTCGATATCCAGTAGCACGGCATTGGTAATGGGGGAACCAAACTGACGGTTTTTCTGAGCTGCTTCCGTGAAACTCGGCCCCGGCCAGGGACAAACGGCTCGCCAGCCATCGTGGTAGATCGAGCGATGGCCAAACATCTCAAAGTACTGGGTGTGGTGGTTCGACGGGGCATCGGCCTGGTTAAACGTATGGGTAAAGCTGATGCCTTCAATCGGAGCCTGGGTCACACCACGAATTGAGCGGGGAGCCTCTAAACCCAGCACTTCTAAAACAGTGGGGACAAGATCAATGGCATGGGCATATTGAGTTCGCAATTCACCTTTAGCTTTGATCCCGTTCGGCCAGGAAACAATACAGGGATCAGTACATCCTCCCCGATAAGTTTCTCGTTTCCAGCGGCGAAAGGGCGTATTTCCGGCATTGGTCCAGCCCCAGGGATAATGATTAAAGTAATCAACTCCGCCCAACTGGTCGATCGCTGCAATGTTTTCTTCCAGGGATTCCTTCACATTATTGAAGAAGAACATTTCGTTAACTGACCCGGTGGGCCCACCTTCAGAACTGGCCCCGTTATCTGAAATCACAACAATCAGGGTATTATCCAGTTCCCCTACCTCCTCCAGAAAGTTGAGGATGCGACCAAAATGATAGTCGGTATGCTCCATGAAGCCAGCATAGACTTCCATCATCCGGGCATAGAGTCGTTTGGCCGCCTCTGGCAGCGAGTTCCATTCCGGCACATCGGGATCATGGCGGGATAATTCTGTTCCCGGTGGCAGCAGCCCCATTTCCAGTTGACGCTGGTGAACCATTTTGCGGTACTGATCCCAGCCCATGTCAAATTTGCCCTTGTATTTGTCAGCCCATTCCTTGGGTACATGGTGGGGAGCATGACCTGCCCCTGTAGCGTAGTAGAGAAAAAACGGCTTTTCCGGGGCATTTACATGGGCATCCTGGATGAACTGAATTGCTTTATCCGCCAGATCCACGTTCAGGTGATACCCCTGCTCAGGTTGGTAGGGTTGCTCAATGGCATGATTATCGTAAACCAGTTCGGGATACCACTGATTTGTATCGCCCCCCAGAAAACCGTAGTATCGCTCAAACCCCCGTCCCAGCGGCCAGCGATCGTAGGGTCCAGCTGGAGTCTGATGTTCGGGTGGAGTGAGGTGCCATTTGCCAATACAAAAGGTGTTAAAACCCTGCTGCACCAGCATTTCACTTAACATTCCTTTATCGAAGGGTAGAATGCCGTTGTAACCGGGGTAACCCGTGGAAGTTTCTGTAATTGAAGCTAGGCCTAAGGAGTGATGATTGCGCCCGGTCAGAATGCAGCCTCGTGTGGGTGAACACAGGGCCGTAGTGTGCAAATTGGTGTAGCGCAAACCGTTGGCCGCCAGTCGATCTAACGTCGGCATTTCTACTAGTCCACCATAGCAGGATAACTGCCCATAGCCGACATCATCCAGAACAAAGAACAGCACATTGGGTGCTCCATCTGCAGCGCGCAGAGGTTCCGGCCAGGCTGGGCTGGATTCTTCTACGGTGCGACCAATTACACCAGTAAAGGGGGTGCCATCTGGATAGGTTTTGAGCGTGGACATAGATTGATAGACCTAGAAAGTTTCGTTTTTTTGAACTTTAATCAAAGACATCGATTCACCAAACTGGTTCAGCAGCCAGTTAAAGGTTGCTCAATTAGAATTGCGTTTTGGCACTTCGAGAAATAGTTTCTGAACTGTTCCTTTACCATAGATAATCTCGATTTCTCTAAAAATATTATGGATAAAAAAGATAATTCCGATCGACAGTACAGTTGCCAGAAAACGGTTAAAATTCCTGCTGGCGAAATACTCAGCGATCGCCGGGCCAAGGGCTTTCGTAGAATGATATTTTTCTATTAATCCTTCAATTGCTCCCAGAATCAACACTGCTCCGGTGTAAATGCCCGATTTATAGATCAGCCTGATATACCTGGGAGAATCTGCAAATTTTGCCATTAATGGTGTTGCATCAATGATCACAACTGCCTTAGCTGCAACCAGAGCTGCAACAATTAATCTTGAAAACACATAAATATTGACATCATAGGTTTCTATATAAAGCTTGGTGATCAACAGGATGTAGCCAAAGCCAATCAGAAAAAATATAAATAAGGATGATAATTTTTTAATCTCATGAATTAGAAATCGCATCACAATGATCAACCTTTGGCTTAAAGTCCTCTCAGCTAATTCTGGCATGGATAGAGACATGTACTTGTCATTTGATGCCAGAAACTTTATTGGCTTCAGCTATTGCCTAGTCTGACCTTGAGCTTAGCCGGGGTTGATGAATTCTATTATCAACTGGGATGGACAGAGCCGAGCACCAGATATAAACAACACTTGTCGGTAAACCTTCCCCGTTGCAGAATTCAAGATTGTAAGTACGGGTGCTAGCCCAGCATGACGGGTCACATTGGCGGCTAACGTAACCCGGTTGGCTGGTTTCAATCTTGCCAAGAGAGGGCTGACTACCAGGGAAGTGGCGGGGATTACGTCGATCGCTTGAATCCCTGGAAGGAATTTCTTCCCACGGCTATTGGGAAAAAAAGTTACAGCAAAGTCTAATCTTGCAGTTATTTTTCCGAGTAAACTGAGGCTGGGATCTCCACTGAGTTATCACCACAGGCCAGAGAGAGAGGTGGTTGACTCGGATCTGCACCTCTGATGATCCTGGGGTCAGAAGGGCGAATTTGGCCGGTCTGGTTATTTTTGCAAATGATGGTAATGATCTTTCCTCCGCTATTAGGAACAACCAATGCTGCCCCAACATAAGAACTCAGTTGGTTAACCATTGGCGAGGAGGCTGGAATCACATAGCTGTAAGCGGCTTCTGTGGTTGTGCGAATGGCATAGTCAAAGGTAGGCGGTAAAACAGCACCAAAAACATTCTGGACCGTGCTAACGTCATTCTGCCACTGACCATTTTTACTGTAATAAGTGCGCTGTCCCTCCATCATCTTTGCTGTCGCCATTAGAGCAGCATTTTGATTCTGATCTGCTGTTGGTTGGGCCTGGTTGGGAGCGGGGAAAACCACCAGGGAAACAACGACGGTCAATATGCCTAAGCCTTTGCTCTGTAGAGCTTTATTCATTGTTTTGACACCAGATAAAATATTAGACCTATGCAAGGCTCTTTCAAGTTTTGCAAACTTCAGTCTTTCTTCTTGTCATCTCGTGCCTTCTTTCGTTAACTTTAATCCGCCATCTGTAACCACAAGAGTTCAGGAGTCGGATCAGGTACAGGGCTGAGGACAAGGGCAGTAACGATCGCCACCCGGACGAAAGCAGCCAGTAAGTTTAAGGAAATAACGTTACTTAATAATTCCTTAAGATTTATCCGGCAATGATAGTGGTAATTTTGTCTTGTCATTCGATGCCAAACCATTGTTTACCCTTGAAAGTCAAGTGACTTGCTATGGCTCCATTCATTCCACTTGTGCGAGTTAACTCCATATTACCCTTTGTATCTTTCCTTGGTAAAATTGGAGCACCAACCCAGCGCTATCTCAACCGAGCCAGAATTCCCATCCTTGCCCTGGAAAATTCCGAAACTCTAATTCCCCTGTATCTGGCTTGTCAATTTATTGAAGACTTGGCTGATCATGAAGGAACCAGAGCCTTAGGAATTGAGGTGGGGTTGAAAACAGGTGTAGAACAACTGGGTGTCTATGGATGGCTATTGCGGCATTCTTTGACTCTTTTTGATCTCTTTAAATTTGTGGAGAAGACTGTTCGTTGGTATTCTTCTGGAGATCAGGTTAACCTGAAAATTAATGGGAAAAAAGCTTGGATATGCCATCGCTCTACCCTACCAAATGATATTGTTCTGTGCCATCAGAACCACTATGCTGTAATGCTATATTACAAGGCGATTTGTTTAATTGCGGGCCCAGCATGGCAGCCACCAGAAATTCATTTCGTAAGTAAAAAACATTGTGGGCTAAAAGACATTGACCTATTTTCTAATACTCAATTTAGCTTTGATCAAGCGACAGATGCGATCTGTTTTCCCAGAGAGTTCTTAAGTCGATCGCTCCGACATTTCAATTCCTACTCTGACTCTCAACGCCATCAAGACAAGAAATTATTACAGGTTACAGCCCCAGCCCTTGACTTTCCCAGATCAACCCAACAGGTATTGAGATTTCTGCTCAGAGGAGGACATCCAAAAATTGAACTGGCAGCGGAAATCGCCGGGATGAGTGTTCGCAGTTTTCAGCGGTATCTGGCAGCAGAGGGTTTAACCTACGTTCGGATGGTTGAGCAGGTTAGATTTGATACTGCAGTTGATTACTTAGAAGACCCGGATATCAAGATCATTGAAATTTCCCTCGAACTAGGCTATCAAGATCCAGCTAATTTCACCCGTGCCTTTAAACGCTGGACTGGCATCTCTCCCCAAGAGTACCGGGAGCTTCATTGCACTTGAAAAGAGGCAGATTCTTTCAACTTCTTTGGGGTGAGGGGAGTTGCTGAGGTCTGACATTCAGGGTTTGATTCTGCCCATTACGATTGATGATAATTTGCAAGGGTTGACCCAAACCAGAGGATTCCAGGACTTGCTGAACCTGACGTGCTCTCTGAATGACCTGACCATTGATTGACTCAATCACATCCCCCGGACGCATTCCTGCCTGTGAAGCTGGTGAACCGGGAGCAACGGACAAGATAATCACGCCATCCTGTTGATTGACCGTGAACCCCAGATTGCTGCGGTTGATTTCTGCTTGTAGAGCCGGATCTAAATCTGCCAACCGAACGCCAATGTAGGGATGATCAACCCGTCCTTTAGCCACGAGTTGCTCCGCTGCCCGCCGGGCTGTATTGATGGGAACCGCAAATCCTAAACCCTGCGCCCCCTGGATAATAGCCGTATTGATGCCAATCACTTCTCCCTGGGCATTCAGTAAGGGGCCACCGGAATTACCCGGATTAATGGCAGCATCAGTCTGAATAAATTCAACTCGTTCTGCTGGTGCCCCAACCTCCGATGCCGATCGCCCCGTTGCACTGATAATCCCTTCAGTCACGGTATTACTTAGACCCAGGGGATTACCAATGGCGATCGCCGCCTGACCGGGCACAAGATTATCTGAGTTTCCTAACCTGGCGGCAGGAAGGTTTGTGGCATTGACTTTAACAACAGCAATATCAGTTATTGGGTCAGCCCCTACGACCTGGCCTTCCAACCTGCGCCCATCCTTTAAGACAACTGACACCGCATCTGCATTAGCCACTACATGGGCATTGGTCAGGATTAATCCATTCGCATCAGTAATGACCCCAGATCCCGTTCCCCGCTGCACCCGTTCTCTAGAGGGAATCTGCCCACCATAAAAGCGCTCAAAAAAGGGGTCTTGAAACTGGGGTTGCTCGATCCGGCGGGTTGAATCAACTCGTACTACTGTGGGGCCTACTTGCTGTACCACCTGAGCAACATAGTTTGGCCCGGCCCCAACGGAGGGTAAGGATGGAGAAGGAGAAACGCCAATGGGAGACGCTGGGCGATCGCGATCTTCTGTAAATGGAGGAAAATTACAGCCAACGACAATACTGCTGGCAAAAAACAGTGATACACAGGCGATGGATTGCCTAGACAAAGATTTCATTAGAGCTAGATTCTGATATAGGATTTTTAAGGGAAATTTAGGGCTTTAGTCTATTATTCAATTTCAGTTATCAGCACAATTATAGATATTTTCTGAATTAATTTCATCTTCCTGATGGAGTAGAATACTTATTTTTGTAACAAAAGCCAGGAATTGATTAACAGAGATTGATTTTTCTCTCTTTTGGCTGAACTCATTAGCTATTAATACTATTAGGTTTGGATTGATGCTATTGAAATAGGAAGGAGCAGGTATGACTAATCTAAGTTTGTTCTATACGGGAATGTCCTTACTGACAGTTGGATTGACGGCTGGTTCAATCATTCCGCTATTGCAGCCAGTCTCTGCCCAGGTAAATCAACCAACAAATACTGTTTTTCCTGACACTGAAAACTATTGGGCTCAACCCTACATCGCCCGTTTGGCAGAACGTAATATTGTCACTGGCTACCCCGATGGCACCTATCGCCCCAGGCAAACACTGGAGCGAGATGAATTTGCTGCTATTGTTATGCAGACGTTTACTCAGCCCACAGAACGCCAGATTCCAAGTGGTAGTGTTTATGATGATGTTCCTCAGGGCTATTGGGCTGAAGAAGCAATTCAACAAGCCTACCAGATGGGATTTATGAAGGGTTATCCGGGTAACGTTTTTCGTCCTCGTCAAGAGGTCAGCAAAGTTGAAGCTATTGTCTCCCTAGCGCAGAACTTAAATCTGGCTACACCGCTCCCCTCTCCCAGTGCTAGGGTTCTGCAGCCCGTTGCCCCCTCCACCCCTGCGTCTAGGGCCAAGCGTCGCCCCATGAAACCCTTGCTATTTCCGCTCGCATCTACCACTCTCTTACAACCGTTTGTCTCGGCTTTAGCGAGTACCATCCCGCCTGCTGTAGCCACTCCTGCTCCTGTAACGCCTCCCGCGGGGACACCCAAAACCATAACGGTTATTGATCCCCCCTTGAGTTCTGCGGCAGTTGTTAACCAGTACTACGAGGATGCTAACCAAATTCCCCCCTACGCCATTGATGAAGTTGCCAATGCAACCCTGGCAGGCGTGGTACCGAACCATCCTAGTCTACGTATGCTGAATCCAACTGCAACGATTAGCCGGGGTGAAACGGCTGCATTAATTTACCGGGTATTAGTGAACCAGGGCCGAGTTGAACCCTTACCCGGAAATACTTCAGCAACAAAGTATATCGTTGAGCCTCGCTAAAGATTGCAGGGGCAGTCTTGTTTATTTCTGCTGATGAAAGAGGATCAAACATCAGTCATGCCTAGGCAGCTTGTAATTCTTCAATCTGCAGGAAACTGACGATCGCCCCCGCTACGGGTACAGCCAGAAACACCCCCAGTAAACCGGCAATCTGGGTCCCAACCAGAAGGGCAAAGAAAACGACCAAAGGATGAAGACGAACCGTACTCTGCATAATCCGGGGAGCAAGCAAATTATCTTGAAGCTGTTGCAGAATTACACAGATAGCCAGGACTTGTAGGGCAACCCACCAGCCACTTTGCAGCAGCACAAGAACGCAGGCCAGCGTTACCCCCAAGGTTGCCCCAATCCCCGGAATTAAATCAAAGACCGCTACCACCATGGATAGGACCAGGGCAAAGGGCAAACTGAAGATGACAAAAACGATATAGGTGGCTAGTCCAAGCAGAAAGGAAATTAATAACTGTCCTCTGATAAACCCCTGAAAACTGCGGCGGACAGAACGGTCGAAGCGATCGCGCTGGGCTTGCGGCACCAACCTGAGGATAAACTGCCAGAGATTGCCCTCATCAATCAGCATAAAAAAGGTGATCACCAGCACGATAATCAGCGTGACATAACTGCCCAGTAAGGTCGGTATATACGTGACTAACCAGCTTGCTCCATTAAACACAAAGGTTTGGAGTTGTTGCTGCAGGGGGGAGAGATCGAGGGAGATGTTTCGCTGGTTCAGAAAGGCTTGTACCTGGTTGAGCGGTGTTTGCAATGATGTAATCGTCTGGGTCAGGATCGCCGCAATATCTTGCAATTGATCAGCAATGGTGACTCCTACCCCCAAAGCCAGAAAAAAGATCGCCGCCAGGCTGAGCAGAACTACAATTCCCAGGGCAAATCGTCGAGGTAAAAATCGTTTCAGATATTGCACCGGATAATTGAGCAAGATTGCCAGAATCGCTGCAAAAGCAAATACAAAAATAACATATTGGAAATAATTGATCAGCTGCACCAGCACCCAACCCACGGCGGCAAAGAGTAGAAATCGCACAAGAGCGTTCGTACTAACTCGTTGCCAGAATGTTCCATTGCTCTCAGTTTTGTCATCTTCTTTGCGATCGTCTTGAGTGATTTGCCTGTCCATCCTCTTGCCCCATTGTGATGATTTATTGGTTGAAATAGAGGAGCTGAGCCGAACCGATCGCCACCTGCAGCGGTATCCAGGTGAGCAAACAGATTGCCGTTGCCTTGCCTGTGGAAATATCTAATCCCTGCCGGATAGCTACGATCGCCGCCAGCAAACTCCAGGCTGCCAACACCAATTCCATCGGCCGTCCCAATAGGGGAATCAGGGTGAGGAAGTTGAAGATCTGGGGAGTGTAGGCAAACCCGATGGGGCCGAGTAAATCTTCATAACCGGGATCGATCGGTTTCAACTTTTGCCCAATCTTAAAAATTGCCAGCGTCCAGAGAAAGTAACCGGCCAGAATCAATACTCCATCTAGAAGGGCTAGCAAAAGTAACAACGGCAGGCTTGTCTGGTTGAGGGAGAGAATTGCTAAACTGCCCAGGCCATGGGACATACTGGCCAGAACCACTACGAGCAAAGCCAGGTGCTGGTGTTGAGGGGTGGTCTGCACCTGCTCGTAAAAGTTTCCCTTCAGGGTCAGGGCACTTTGGAGTGCGGGAAATAGACCAAGCGGAGCTCGTTTACGACTGTGACTCATTCTCTATCGCGCTTGAGGATCGATCGCCCGACGCAGCAAGCATCCTATCCATCGAGAAGAACTTTGCCGCTATCTGACCCCAGGCTAATTGCTGCAGTTGCTTTTATACATCCTCCGATGGCTACAAGAGTATTTTTATGGGTTATTTCTTGAGTTGTGGCTCATGAGGGAGGGCAGGAAAGAGTTGAAAGCGTTATAAATTTCCTATCGCTGTACTAATGTAATTGCCCTTAAGTTTCAATGCCCCATCAATTTCAGCATTTTCTCCGGTGGCTCCAGGGAGGCAGCTTAAAACTGCTGCTGGGAATGGGAGGACTGCTGCTGGTCTGGGGAACCCTTGCCCCTGTTGGAACGCTGGTCTGGTGGTTTAACCAGAATGCTGAGACGCTTGGATTAAAAAGAAGTTCTCTGCAACAAGCCCCGAGTAACCCTTCTGCAGATGCAAGCTCCGATTCCCGCCCCATTAACTGCTATATTATTTTTTTTCCTGGTGTTGGTGACTTCTCTAAAAATCAACTCACCCCTGGGGAAGAAACTTTTCTAGATCGCTTGGTTCAACAGCACCCTAATTGTGTAGCGGTCCGCGATGTTTTTCCCTACTCCGTCGCCAACAAAGATTTAAGTGCCGAACGGTTTCTGACCCCGCTGTGGCAGGCTGCAGAAGAGGCCAAGGGCTGGCTGGATACTGCGGATGCCTTGATCAAAGTTCGCAACCTCTGGCGGTTTGCCATCTCTGCGGACGATCGCTATGGGCCAGTCTATAACCGGGGAATTGCCAATACCGTGATCGATCGCATGGATGCTGCCCATCCCCTGTCACAGCGTCGCGGGAACGCTCTAAATCTGATTTTGATTGGGACGAGTGGGGGGGTACAGGTTGCCCTGGGGGCCGCTCCCTATCTGGATCGGTGGCTGCAAAATCCCGCCATAACTGTCATTTCCTTGGGAGGAACTTTTAATGGCGAGAATGGATTTGATGCGATCGACCAGATGTATCATCTGCGTGGACAGCGTGACTGGGTGGAGAACCTCAGCTACTTCTTTCCCTCTCGCTGGCCCTGGACGGTAGCTTCTCCCTTCAATCGGGCCCAGCAGCAGGGACGATTTCACGTCATCAAGACCGGCCCCCATAGCCACAGTGGTCAAACGGGGTATTTAGGTCTGGCCCGTCTCAAGCCCCAACTCCGCTATGTCGATCTAACCTTCCAAACTATTCATCAACTCCCCATCTGGCAGCGTCCATCCCACCCCTTTCCTGGCCCAGGCAAGGCCAACCCTGGGTAGTTGTAACCCTATCGGCCATGCACTGTGTTCTCAATTAGTCGTGGAAATTTTTTGCTTCTCCCTCAGCCTGGCGAGATAGAAGCTGGGGTTGACTCTGAGAAGCATACATGGCTTGCAGGACGATCGCTGGATTGACCAGTTGACCCGCATACTTCAGTGTCCAGTGAAGGTGGGGACCCGTAGTGCGCCCGGTCATGCCAACCCGGCCAATTCTGGCTCCCGATGGAATCGTCTGACCTTCCCAAATCTGAATACCCCCGGCGCGATCGGCCACAAACTGCCCCCGGCTATCCTGCTCGACCCGTCCCTTCAGATGGCAGTAAACGTGAATCCAGGAACCAGATTGAATGCGTAAAGAAGTCCCACAGGCGGTATTGTCGGAAACTTCAATCACCCGCCCAGTCCACCAGTTGCGAATATAGCTACCTTCAGGAGCGGCAAAATCTAACCCACTGTGAAACTCGGTGTTGGGACCTCCGGTTGCTGAACGACGGTAGCCAAAGGGAGAAGTATAGCCTTGAAAGTTTTCTACTGGAAAGGAACCCATGCGCCAATCCACCGTCTGGTTAGCGGGTCGCTGTTCGATCGTCTGACCGACACGGGGAACCAAACCTAAAGAAAGCAAGCTCAAGCCCAGCAGTAGCCAATATTTACTTTTCACCGTTCCTCTCCTCGCAACCGTTACTTAAATATACAGAAAATCAGGAAAATAGCTTCCTGGTTCAGAGTGATGAATCTTTGGGTGACGACAAATATCCAAGCCAAAGTTTGCCTTAAAATGAGGCATTTGACAAGGGTTAAGAAAGTAAAAAATTAGGTAGTCTAACAGTCAGAGACGATATTGATAATAAACCTGGGTTGCGGCCCGATGCAGAAGAGAGTGACGATAGACCAGGGCTTTTAAATCCTCAGCATAGCCTCCCCCAATCACGCAGGCCACCGGGCATCCCGCCCCAATGCAGGTGCTTAAAACGTAAAGTTCTCGCTGGTAGAGCCCCGTATCGGTTAAAGCCAATTTACCCAGCCGATCGCCCCAGTGGGGATCAACACCAGCATCGTAGAGCACCAGATCGGGTTTAACCTGACTGAGCAGATCCCGCAGATGCAGGCTGAGAGTGTGCAGGTAGGGCTGATCTTCCATGCCAACAGGGAGGGGAACATCCAGATCACTCTGCTGCTTGGTGGCGGGAAAATTAGCCTGACAGTGCATGGAGAAGGTGAACACACTGGAATCGTGGCGGAAAATGAAGGCCGTCCCATCCCCCTGATGGACATCTAAATCGATAATGAGGATTTTGCGGGCTAAGCCCAGATGTTGAACCGTGCGGGCCGCGATCGCCAGATCATTGAAAATACAAAACCCAGACCCATAATCGGGAAAGGCATGATGGGTTCCCCCCGCTGTATTACAGGCCAGACCATGGCTGAGGGCTAACTGAGCGGTCAGGATCGTTCCCCCCACAGCCGTCCAGGTCCGATGTACCAGAGCCTCACTCCAGGGCAAACCAATTCGCCGCAGGACTTTTTCACTCAGGGTTCCGTCGCTATAGGACTGGATATAGGTGGGTTCATGCACCTGTTCAAGCCAGTTCTGGGCAGGCAAAGCAGGGAGATGAAATTGGGCCGGACTGGCAATCCCCTCCGCCAGCAGCAAGTCATACAAACGGCAAAACTTGAGCATGGGAAACCGATGACCCGGTGGTAGAGGAACCCCGTAGTTGGGGTGGTAAACCAGGGGGAGTGCCATGGGATCGCGCTTTAGTTGAGCTGACGTAAGTGTTCGCCCACCTCAAGGGCAGAAGCATAACGGTCCTGGGGTTGGGGTGCGGTCAAGGTATGGATCAGTGCGCGCATCTGTGGGGATAGACCGGGAATCTCTTCAACATCGAGCCGATAATCCTCTGCACCCCAGTGGTAAAAGCGGTGCGGTTCTTCTCCAGTGAGCAGATAAACTAGACTTGCCCCCAGGGAATAGATATCAGAGGCAGGAATGGGCTGTCCGGCTTGTTGTTCTGGTGCCTCGTAACCCTCATTGCTGAGCATCGTACCCGCTTCGGAGGTCAGGAGGGTAACATTACCCAGTCCCACCAGAACGACTGGAGAGTGCCTCTGGGTAAAGGTAGGACGGATCAGATTGCTGGGTTTGATGTCCTGGTGGATAATGGGCGGATCGTGCTGGTGCAGGTAAGCCAGGGTATCACAGACTGGGAGTAGGGTAGAGATCGCCTCTGGTTGCGGTAAAGCACCCCGCAGAGCAACCTCTTGCTTCAAGGTTGGACCATAGATGGCTTCCATCACCAGAAAGGGTTGGCCTGCGATGCTGAACCCTTCCAGGACCCTGGGTAAACCGGGATGGTTGAGCTGGCAAAGCGCACAAATTTGCTGTTGAAACAGGCTCTTGAGCTGGGGGTGATCTAACCCCTCTGGAGGGAGCGTCTTTAAAACTAGCGTAAAACCTTCACGCCAACCCAGATAGCTATGACTACTGCCCTCTAATGGTTTGAGAATCTGATAATTGCCCAGCTTCTTCCACACCTGCAGGGGCTGACCACAGTCTGCACAAAATAGTTCTGAACCATGATGGGGATGATTACTGTGACCGGCTTCAAAGCAAGGGGGCAGTTTTGTCTCTAGAGGGTTTGATTTCAACTGCCAGGGTAAAGGGGAAGGGGCACGCACATAAAATAGTCGGTCTTCCTCCTCATCTTCTTCTTCCTGATCTTCTTTGCCGGACTGGGGAGAGTCCTCGGTTTCCCGCCCACTTCCTTCCGTAATCGTATCCGTTGCGCTGAGACCCAGGGGCGGTGAAGCAAGGTCATTAAAATTAATCCGAACGTGCAGGTTGGGTCCAGAACGGGCCAGACGGATAATGCCACCATCGGTGAGGGGAGCCTGGTGAATACGCTTGCCATCCAGATAGGTGCCATTGGTTCCCAGGTTAACGACTTCCCACAGGGAACCTGAACGTCGCAGTTCAACATGATGGCGGGAAACAACCGCACTATAGAGCACGACATGGTTATCTTCTGCCCGGCCAATACGGATGGCCGCTTCATGGCTAAAGGTCCAGCTTTGCACTGGAGTGGACTGAACGGGGTGCAGGAGGGTCAAGGTAATCACGTTGGAATCTAACTAGTTAATCTGAAACAAAAAGGAAACCAGGTCGCCTTTTCCGAGCGCAATGCGATCGCCGGGGCGCATCCGATGTCGATTCCCTGGCGGTAGGGGCAAACTATTCACGTAGGTGCCATTAGCGCTGCCAACATCTTCGATATAGAAAGCATCACCCTCAACCCGAATATCCGCATGAATGCGAGAAACCACCTCGGAGTGGGGCAACCCGGAGACATCCAGATCGGGGGGAATGCGATCGTTGGGCTTGCCCACATGGACTACACTCAAGCTCAAGGGCAATTCCAGGGGGGTATTCGTCTGGACATGGAGCAGGCGAGCCGTGCTTTGCTGCAGTTGCGTTTTGGGATTGCCTCCACTGGTAATGGGCCCCTGGTAGCGGGGAAATGAAGGGGGAGGTGGGGGAGCCACGGGGGCAGTGGGAGGGGGACTGGGAAGCGGGGGACTGGCCACAGGCAAAGGTGCTGGAGGTTCAACAGTCAGGCGAGGTTCAATGTGGGCATCGGTCAGAACTGGCTCTGAAGTAGATATGGCGGCAACCCGATCGTTGAATTTACCCGCCGTTTCTGGGGTAAGTAAAGGTTCTTGAACCCCAATGGACTGGGCATAAACAGGTTGGGGAGCATAAACGGGTGCTTTTTGCTTGAGATTAAATCCACACTGACCACAGAAGTTAGCCTCTGCCTGAGTCGGAGAACCACAATTAGGGCAATCTTGCATTACTACCAGCGGAGTATAACAGGCTTCGCACTGGTCAGCACCTTCAGGATTGGAATGCAGGCAGTTGGGGCAGACAATCATAGATCATTTCTCCTGCGCTACTTGCTTAATGATTACCCATTAAAACAGCTACCTCAGAGTTAAGCACCAGCAAATAGAATATCATTTTCGTTGAGTCATTTTCAGGACGAGGGAGCCAGGGAAGGGGAGGATTGAAATTCTTATTTTATATACTACATAGAATATTCTCCCAGGGTTTACTCACCGGTTGCCGCTGCCTGATCTAATAGCCAGATTAATTGCCCCTGAGGCTGGATCAAACGGGCAGGGTAGCTGAGATCGTCTCCTGTCTCCGCAAAAATCTGGTCTAAGGCATGTTTTTTGTTAGCCCCAGTAACCAGAAAAAGGACACAACGGGCCTGATTGATCAGGGGGGCTGTAAAGGTGATCCGGGGCTGACCGTCCTTATTGCCGACCGTGATCGGACGATCGCGCACCTGTAAAGCGTCCGTGTGGGGAAAGAGAGAAGCGGTATGACCATCAGGGCCCATCCCCAGCATAATCAGGTCGAGGCTGGCAATTTCCCCAAAGGCTGTGTCAAAACAAGTCTGCAGGTGTTGTTCATAGGCCAGGGCGGCTGCCTGGGGATCACTGAACCCGGTGGGAATTGGATGGATGTTTTCTGGCGGAATGGCAACGTGATTTAACCAGGTCTGACGCGCCATCCCTTCATTGCTGTCTGGATGATCCGCAGGCACGTAGCGCTCATCCCCCCAGAAGACCTGAAGCTTTTCCCAGGGCAGGTCTTGAGTGGCCAGGGCAGCGTAGAGGGGTTTGGGAGTACTCCCTCCGGCCAGAGCAAGGCTAAACTGTCCCCGATCGGCGAGGGCGGTTTGGCAACAGGCCAGGGTGATTTCCAGTCCCCGCTGGATCAGAGTGGCCGAATCGGGAAAAACTTCAATGGTTCTGGTCATACTTTTACCACGCTACACTTGACAGGCTACACTTGACAGGCTAATTCCCCGGATTTCTGGTTAAAGCGCAGGTTCTCCCGGTAATCCACGGGACAGTCAATCACGGTGGGAACCTCCTGCTCCAGAGCGGTCTTCAAGGTGGGAATAAAATCGAGGGCGGATTCGATCCGGTAGCCCTTCAGTCCCATGCTCTCAGCCAGGCGCACAAAGTCCGGGTTACCAAAATGGACAAAGCTGGATTGACCATAATGGCGTTGTTGTTTCAATTCAATCAGTCCATAGCCACCATCATTAAAAATAATAGTGGTGAAGTTGGTCCCCACCCGCAGAGCGGTTTCCAGTTCCTGCATGTTCATCATAAAACCCCCATCCCCAGTCACCGCCACCACCCGCCGTTCGGGATAAACGAGTTTCGCGGCGATCGCCCCCGGTAGGGCAATGCCCATGGCAGCAAAGCCGTTGGAAATCAAACAGGTGTTGGGCCGATCGCAATGATAATGGCGGGCCATCCACATTTTGTGGGCCCCAACATCGGAGATCACAATGTCCTCCGCTCCCATCACCTGGCGCAGGTCATAGATCAGCTTTTGGGGTTTGATCGGAAACCCGTCATCCTGAGCATACTGCTCGTAGTCCGCCACAATGTCCTTGCGTAGATGTACGGCATAGGGGGTGGGTTTATTGCGCCGATCGGCCCGCTGCAAAATTTCTTCCAGAGAATCGGAGATATCCCCCACTACTTCAGCAAACGGAATATAGCTGCTATCAATTTCGGCGTGGGTGGTGCCAATGTGAATAATGGGAATGGTGCCCTCTGGGTTCCAGCTCTTGGGCGAATACTCGATCAGGTCATACCCAACGGCAATCACCAGATCGGTGTGGTCAAAGCCGCAACTAATGTAATCCCGCTGTTGCAGACCGACGGCCCAGAGGGCGAGGGGATGGGTGTAGGGAATCACGCCTTTGCCCATAAAGGTGTTGGCAACGGGGATTTGCAGTTCGGTGGCAAACCGGGTCAGGGATGTACTGGCCTGGGCCCGAATCGCGCCATTGCCGACCAGAATCAGGGGGTTTTCAGCAGCAGAAATTGCAGCAGCAGCTTTTTCAATACTCTGGAAGGAGGCGTAGGTCTTTTCAATAAAACACTCCTGTAAGGGTTGCCCCCCTACCTCCATGGCGGCGATGTTTTCTGGCAAGTCAATGTGGACGGCTCCCGGCTTTTCGGTTTGAGCCAGTTTGAAAGCTTTACGGACAATTTCTGGCGTAATACTGGGACGGACAATCTGGGCATTCCATTTCGTCACCGGGCTGAACATCGCCACCAGATCGAGATATTGGTGGGATTCAATGTGCATGCGATCGGTGCCCACCTGTCCGGTAATCGCCACCAGCGGGGCCCCATCTAAATTGGCATCTGCTACCCCCGTCATCAGGTTGGTCGCTCCCGGTCCCAGGGTAGAGAGGCACACCCCCGCCCGCCCGGTCAGCCGCCCATAGACATCGGCCATAAAAGCGGCCCCCTGTTCATGCCGGGTGGTAATGAACTGAATGGAAGACTGACGCAGGGCTTGCAGGACCGCCAGATTTTCTTCCCCCGGCAGTCCAAAAATATAGCGCACTCCTTCATTTTCTAAACATTTCACCAGTAATTCGGCTGTATTCATAGGTTTACCCACACCGTTTTGAGATTGACAAATTCATGAATGCCCTGGGAACCCAATTCTCGTCCATAGCCTGAACGCTTAATGCCGCCAAAGGGTAAGCGGGGATCAGACTTTACCATGCTGTTAATAAAAACCGCACCGGCTTCAATTTCATTGATCAGGCGATCGCGCTCCTGGGGTAGCTTCGTCCAGGCACTCGCCGCTAAACCGAAGGGGCTGTCATTGGCCAATTGGATAGCGCTATCTAGATCGGGAACGCGGAACAGCATCGCCACGGGGCCAAAAATTTCCTCCCGGTAGACCGGACTGAGGGGATGGATATCGGTCAGAATTGTAGGCGGATAGAAATTACCCTGTTGTAGCACCGGTGGCAAACGATCGCTGCCCTGTAAGGGTTCACCGCCAATTAACACCCGTGCTCCTTTTGCCACGGCTCGCTCTACCTGCTCGGTGATTTCTGCCAGCATCCCAGGGGTGGCCAGGGGCCCGATTTGAGTTTCTGGTGACAGCGGATCTCCCAACTTCAAGGCGGCATAGTGGGCTACCAGTTGCGCTTCAAACCGATCGGCAATGGCTTCGGCGACAATAAACCGTTTAGCCGCAATGCAGGATTGGCCGGAGTTGATCATTCTGGCTCTAACTGCAGCTGCCACAGCAGTGTCCAGATCAGCACTTGCCATCACAATAAAAGGATCACTGCCCCCCAGTTCCAGCACCGTTTTTTTAATCTGTTTCCCGGCAGTGGCCGCTAAACTGGCTCCAGCAGGCTCACTTCCGGTCAGAGTCGCTGCTTTAATCCGATCGTCCGCCAGCAGGGCAGCCACCTTGTCTGAGCCAACCAAGAGACTTTGAAACGCTCCGGCTGGAAATCCGGCTTCAGCCAAGATCTGAGCGATCGCCAGGGCAGACTGGGGCACATTGGAGGCATGTTTGAGCACACCAACATTACCAGCCATCAGGGCGGGAGCAGCAAAACGGAAGACCTGCCAGAAGGGAAAGTTCCAGGGCATCACCGCCAGAATAATCCCCAGGGGCTGGTAACGAATAAAACTGTGCGGGGCATCGGTGGCAATGGCAACATCAGCTAAAAATTGCGCCCCATTTTCGGCATAGTAGCGGCAGACCCAGGCCGACTTTTCCACCTCAGCGATCGACTCCTTGATCGGCTTGCCCATTTCCAGACAGATCAAGCGGCCATACTCTTCCCGCCGGGTGGTTAACAAGTCTGCAGCCCGGTTCAGCCATTCCGCCCGTTGGGCCAGAGCCGTTTGACGATAATCCTCAAAAGTTTGCTGTGCCAGGTCCAACCTCGCTGCGATCTCCTGATCCGTCAGGGGGGTAAAGGTTTGCAGGGTTTCTCCCGTTGCGGGGTTGATCGAAGCAATAGCCATAACCTGCCCTCCTGTCCCAATCCCAAGCCCATCAATGGATTAGGTTTTACCTGTTACTATCATCCCAAAAATAACTGGGGCTTGTAGTGAAGCTAACGTATCCTGTCTGGATTTCCTGAAGAGGTTCAGAAAAACTTAAGAAGGTGTCAGAATAGAAAACAGGAAAGTTAAGTTATGCAAAGTCTCCTCCCCCCTCTCTTGAGAAACCTTTCATGAGCGATGCCCCTCCGCCCGTCACCCTCCTGGTCGATGGCTATAACATGATCGGCTCCTGGGCCGTGCTGAAAAAAGCTGTGGGGCGGGGAAAGCACATTTTTAGCGATCCAGCGGGGTTGGCCACCGCTCGCAACCAACTCATCCATCTCTTGACTGAATACACTGCCTTTCAGGGTTACCGCACCGAAATTGTGTTTGACGCTCAACACCGTGATAGTCCGGGGGCGGCGGAACAGATCACCAACCATCTGAAAGTTTATTTCACCGACTTTGGCCAGACCGCTGACACCTATATTGAAAGGGTTTGTTCTCTGGCCTGGCAGAATCGCCACGTCAATCTGGAACGGATTATTGTCGCCACCAGCGATCGCAACCATCGCTTAACGGTCACGGGCTATGGAGCGGAATGGATGTCTGCCCAACGCTTATCTGATGATGTCCAGACTGTACTACATCTGATCCGGCAGAAGCAAAAAAGTAGGCATCAATCTCCCCGCAGAGGTTTAGCCCATCAACTCGATCCCGTCGCCAAAGCGAAATTAGAACAAATGCGTTTCAAATGAATGAAAACTAGACCCTATATTCCGCAGGTTAACCAGTATGGTGCGAAACGTTTTCCTACGAGAGGACATGCCAACGAAAATCTGCAGGTTATATAGCAACCCTAAATGGGTTGAGAAGAAGAAGGGGGGGAACCTTACAAAAGAGTGCATCTGGGACAATCTGCTGGAACTCTTTATCTAAACTTCATCGGGACGGCTCATAACGAATCCATTGAACTTTATTCGCCGCTACGAGTACGATCTGGTGGGAAATTTGACTAAACTCACTATAAGGGAGTTAAGAATGCCCCCTGCTTAACCAGTTCTGTAAATCAGACACTGTAGTAAAGTCCAGCAAAGCTTCCGCTAAGATTCTAGTTCAGTTAAGGAGAGCCGATGCTGCAAGCAGCCCTTCGGTACGAACTGGCTTCGCAGGGTATCCGGTAATTCTCCCACCCGTCGCTGTAATTGCTTGAGGATGAGCGATCGTTGTCCTTGCTCTAGTCCCCGCTCCATTCCCTGCTGAAGTCCCCGCTCAAAGCCAATTTCTTCCACACTGGTGATGTAGGGCATCCGACGTTCCTCCTCGTAAGCTTTTAACGACTGCCAGAACTCTTGTTTCAACGCCTCTGGAAGGATCATAACCCAATCAATAAACCGAAACAGGTTGATCACTTCCTGTCGAGTATAGCCTCCCTCGTACAACCGCCGAATTAAACTCAGTTTGAAGATTTTGCGTTGCTGCTTATCTTTACGCGATCGTTCTTAGGACTGCCTCTGTAACCAGTTCACCAGGTCATTCACACTGGTAAAGTCCACTAACTCTTCACTCAAGCTTTCTAGCAATGGTAAGGGGAGCTGGTTAATCTGCGCCTGAATTGCCGGAGAGAGAGGGCCAAATTTGCGGGATAACAGTCTGAGAATCAGCGATTGAGCTTCCTCTTGCCTGCCCTCTTGCCTGCCCTCTTGCCTGCCCTCTTGTCTGCCCTGCTGGAGTCCCCGCTCAAAGCCAATTTCTTCCACACTGGTGATGTAGGGCATTCGGCGTTCCTCCTCGTAAGTTTTTAACGACTGCCAGAACTCTTGTTTCAACGCCTCTGGAAGGATCATAACCCAATCAATAAACCGAAACAGGTTGATCACTTCCTGTCGAGGATAGCCTCTCTCGTACAAACGGCGGATCAGATTGAGTTTCCAGACCTTGCGTTGTTGATCATCCCTGCGGGTAGCCTGAGCCTTGAGGTGAGCCATGACGACGATGGCAAAAGGATTCGTACTCTGCTCTAACTCACTCCAGCGTTCCCGATAATCCAGCAGTTTGACTCGACCAAAGCGAAAACTCAGACCTGTATCCGGGTAGTCAAAGTTAAAGGATTCTGGTCGCCATTGTTCCGACGGATCACAGAGAATCGCTAAGCTGATGGCGGGACGATTGAAGCGATCGAAAATCCGTAAATTATAGACAAACATCCGTTTGGCAAACTCGGTTTCTCGGGCCGCTTGAACTTCGACATGGATCAACAGCCAGAGTTCTTCCCCCTGCTTGAGCCAGACTTTCACTAATTGGTCAGCATAGCGTTTGCCAGTTTCGGCATCGGGGGCAATTTGCTGGAACTCTTTATCTAAAAACTCATAGGGACGATTCTAATCAATCTGTGCTGCCGTTTGCGGAAAGAAGAAAACTATGGCTTCCTGAAAATACTGGCGCAGGATCTCTTTCCAGGCAGAGTCTTGATCGGAGCGTGGTTGCATCATAAAGAGCAGGCGAATAACCCAGGTTGATCATAAAGCCGATCGGGTTCACTCCCCAGGTCTGGCATCCCAACCGCCACCTCCGTGCTCAAAAAGGACATCCGAGTGGTCAAAAAGGACACCTGCGTGGTCAAAACCGAGACTTGTGTGGTCAAAAAGGACATCTGTGTGGTCAAAAAGGACACCTGCGTGGTCAAAACCGAGATTTGGGTGGTCAAAACCGAGACTTGTGTGGTCAAAAAGGACATCTGCGTGGTCGAAAAGGACACCTGCGTGGTCAAAACCGAGATTTGGGTGGTCAAAAGGGAGAAGGTTGTCGTTTTTGTCCACAGCCTGACTGTTAGAACTGCTAAGAGAGAGATGTCGTAATTCCCCCTACTGATGGATTGGAGGGCTTTTGCGGGGATTGTTATGATCGACCTGCATTGGATTCAGGGTGAATGGATTGAATACCTGGCTGATTTCCCTACCGCAGGCTACAGAAACTTCTAACCAAACCCTGCGTGTTTCTCAGCTTTTAGAGCAATTTCTGGTAGAGCATCAGCAGGAAGAAATTTGTCTACAGGATATTTTAGTAACGCTGGGCGATCGCAGCTTTGGCCCCACCCTGATCATCTGTGCCCTGCCCCTGGCAATTCCCCTCCCGCTTGCGGGGATTTCTGCCCTCGTGTCTGTGCCGCTCATCCTGGTTTCTGGTCAACTCGTTCTGGGGTTTGAGCAACCCTGGCTACCCGACCCCGTTCTGAATCAAAACTTTAAGCGCCACCATATTGAGCACGTCATCAACACCGCTATTCCGTTACTGCAACAGTTAGAAGCCTTCTGCCAACCCCGCTGGCCCTTTTTCACCAGCCCGGCAGCAGAACGGGGGGTGGGATTGGTGTTAGTCCTGCTGGGGGTGATCATTGCCCTGCCAATTCCGTTTGGTAATATGCTACCGGCGATCGCGATCGTGCTGATTTGCCTTGGCTTGATTGAAAAAGATGGATTGATTATTGCCATCAGTGGTTTAATGGGTACCATCACGCCTGCCCTGCTGCTGTTGTTCCTATGAAAGTTGCCGTTTTCAGCACCAAGTCCTACGACCAACAGTTTTTAGCAACCGCCAATGGGCAGTTTGGGCACGATTTACACTTTTTTGAACCCCGCTTAACCCGTGATACAGCCAGCCTGGCCAGGGGATTTGAGGCGGTCTGTGTCTTTGTTAATGATGAACTGGATCGATCGGTGCTGGAGATGCTGGCGGCGGGTGGCGTAAGGGCGATCGCGCTGCGTTGTGCCGGGTTCGATCGAGTCGATCTGAAGGCCGCGGAGGAGTTGGGCATCGTGGTTGTGCGAGTGCCCGCCTATTCTCCCTATGGGGTAGCCGAACATGCAGTGGGTATGATTCTGGCGCTAAATCGCAAATTGCACCGGGCCTATAACCGAATTCGGGAGGGCAATTTTTCCCTAGAAGGTTTATTGGGGTTTGAATTACGCACCAAAACGGTCGGCATCATTGGTACTGGCAAAATTGGGCAAATTACCGGGGAGATTTTGCTTGGCTTTGGCTGTGAGGTGCTGGCCTACGATCCCTATCCCAATGCGGCTTTTGCCAGTCGGGGTGCAATCTATGTGGACTTACCCGAAGTGTTATCCCGATCGGACATCATTAGCCTGCACTGTCCCCTCACCCCCCAGACCTACCATTTGATCGATGCAGGGGCGATCGCTGCCATGAAACCAGGGGTGATGCTGGTGAACACGAGTCGGGGAGCCTTGATTGATACCAGAGCGGTGATTGAGGGCTTAAAATCCAAGCAAATTGGTGCCCTGGCCCTGGATGTCTATGAAGAAGAGGCGGACCTGTTTTTTGAAGATTTGTCCTACGAAATTATTCAGGATGATGTATTCCAACGCCTCTTGACCTTTCCCAATGTGCTGATCACCGGGCATCAGGCTTTCTTCACTGAAACTGCCCTGACCAGTATTGCCGAAACCACCCTGGCCAACCTGAGAGAGATTGATCTGGGTAAACCCTGTGCCAATCAGGTCAACCGTCAACAGCTTACAGCCCCCTCACCAGCCAGGGTCTCTCAGTCCAGTCAGTAATCAACTGCGGGTGAAGAGTCACAGTGGTTTACTATGTTGATACTGTAAACAAAACGTCTGTACACTTTGTTTGAGACAGAGTGAGACCGATGGCTGAAAAAACGACCTATCATCACGGTGATTTACGGCAAGCGCTGATCGATGGAGCGATCGCCTTAATTACTGAACAGGATGTCAATAGCCTATCCCTGCGGGAGGTAGCCCGACGGGTGGGGGTTTCCCATGCAGCTCCCTACCGTCACTTTGCCGATAAGGAGAGTTTGCTGGCTGCAGTGGCGGAGGAAGGATTTATCGGCTTAACGGCAGCAATGCAGCGGGGCATAGCGCAGGCAACGGATCATCCCTTGGCGCAATTAGAAGCAACGGGGGTGGCCTATGTTCAGTTTGCGATCGCCCACCCTGCCCACTACCGGGTGATGTTTGGGGGTTTACCGGGCGAACCTATTGCTGATCCAGAGCGGGGCCAGGCCGGATGGCAAGCCTTTCAGGTGCTACTACAGCGGATTGAAGCGGGTCAGGCGGCGGGTGTGGTGCGATCGGGAGAGGCAATGCCCTTAGCCTGGGTAGCCTGGTCAACGGTGCATGGTTTAGCGATGTTGTTGATCGACAAACGGTTGCCCCTCTCTCACCCCCAGGAGATTGAGGACTTAGCCAAATTTGTCACCCATACATTAGTAGAGGGGTTAGCCCGATCGGCCTGACTGAAAACATCCATCAATCGATCAACCGGGTTGCTCAGTTGCAGCGATAAGAGGATTACGTTCGATCACAATTTTTTGGTTCACCAGCAACCAGCGGACTTGAAAAAGGTGATGGGCGGTTTCGCTGACCTCGGAAATAAAGGTTTGGTTGGCAGTAATTCCAACGACAATACTAATGAGTGGAATATTTTCCAGACTAAAATCCTCAGCCAGGTAGCGAATTGCCTGGTGTAGCACCGCTTCTCGGACTGAGCCAAACAGTTCTTCTTCCACCGTTTCCTCCAAAAGGTCTCCAAAAACGACCCGCTCAAACCGATCCTGAACGTGATAGAAAGCGGAAAAAGCGGCCTGTTTTTCTTCATTGGTTTGGGAGGTGCTGATGGCCAGAATAATCCAGCCATAAAGTTGTTCAATCCGAGCTTGCGGCGTAAACCCGTAGCACAGACCAATGTGATGGATAGTTTTCAAAGCCAGGGCGATCGCCAGGGGGATTTCTGCCAGTACCCCAGCCTCGTGAAATAATGCCAGCACCCCTCCTCTGGTTCCGGCAACGGTGGTGGCCCAACTCTGCACTTTGCGGGCCAGGCGATCGCACAGTTCCAGACTGGCTTGTTGTAGCTCAACGGGCTGTTTGACCTGGGCGGTGGTTTGGATCTCCTGCCAATCTGACTGCCATTCCGCTGCACTTTGCCCACACAGAGCTAAAATTTGATCCACCAGACCACCGGAAAGGAATGCCTGACTGAGCCGTTGAACCGGACTGAAAATCTGGGCTGTAACTGTGGTGAAAATTGCGGGTTCCTGTAAACGCCACTGGTAAATTTCCTCGATCTGCTCCCGTTCGTAGGTAGTGAGGTTATCCTCCAACTGGAAGGCCACCAGAAATTTGGCGTTCGTAATTTCGCTGTCCAAAATGGGTTGGCTGGCGGTTTGGAGCACCAGGGGTAGTTTTTCCAGGAAAGCCGAGGTCGTTAAGATCTGTTCATTAAACTCAATCACAACTGAGGCAGCGGCGGCATCTAGGTGTACCTGTGTCACGCCCTGAGTCGATTCCAGGAGTTGCTGAAGTCTGCGGCTAAAGGTTAAATCCCGGAGCCGATCGGGAACTTTAATCCGCAGTCGCCCCGCAATTTGATGCACAATTTGATAGGAAATGGAAGACATAGGAAAGGCGGATTAGAGTGTTAAATAAAATTAGTAATGCGAATAATAATTGTGTAGTGCTGGCTTTAATTGTTGAGAGTTGTCAGAGATTGGAGTTGCGAGTTGAGTTGATTAAGATAGGACGATGAAGTTGTGAGAGTTTGGGCATTGCTGAGGATACAGGCAGCAACGGCGGCCTCCACGATTCTGACCGGGGTGATGTTGCCAGCCTCATACTCGTCTAGCAAAGTTTCTCCCGCTGGAATGCCCTGTTGACTTAAACGACCAGCATAGGCCAGGGAAATCAGTTGTTCAGGTTCGAGATAGGGAGCAGGCTCTGATGAACAGACCAGACTTTGGGTCGCTGTTTGTCCCCTGGTCAGTTCGGTTGATATATTTATCAACAAAGCAAAACCAAGAACGGTCCATAAAACAATCAATTTGGTTCTCATTTTTAACAAATAATCACTTAAAAACTATCCCCATTTGACAAGCTGAAGACGGAAAAACGGGAGAACCTGAGAGGTTCAGAATACGTCCATTTAGTCTGTTCTGCCAGGTTCAAGCAGTGTTGCCTGTGGCTATAAGGTGATCTGTCCTCCTTCAGGGATAACGGTTCCCTATTGTCTCTAGGGTTACACTACCACTCAGCAGTGATGAAGTTCTATCAGTGATGAAGTTCTATCAGTCCGCCGGGATGACTGACCGGGGCTTCTATAGAGGGGGTGAATTGATCTATATTGTCCCCTGAAACTATAGTTAAATTGCTCCAGTCCTCCTGCAATTTATCATCTTTTCACTTATCCTTCCCGATCGCTAATGACCTACCCTTTCCCCAAACTGACCCCGCGGTTCTCCTCTTCCTGGCTCTCTGGATTGAGCATCCTCTTCAGCCTCTGGGCAACTCCTACCCTGGCGGCCAATCAGGTCTCCCTGAATTTCTCCAATCTGAATACCACTATCAATGTGCCTGTGAGTGCGCTGGAAAGCTTTGCCCAAACTGGGCAACTGAGTGGTAACCTGGCTGCTTATGCTCAACTTGCCCCTCCAGGTGCGCTGAACAATTTCAGAATGCTTCTCCAGCAGAACTTTCAGTTGACCCCTACCCTGATTAGCCAGTTTTCCAAAACGGTAACGGGTCAATTACTGTTTCGATCCTTGGGCGAGTTTTTTCAGACCCAGGATAATCAAAATGGCCAATCTGCCCTGGTGGTTGCCTTTACCCAAGCTGCAGCTAATCCCAAGGGGCTGACGGTGCTGGATGTGATCAAGCAGTTTCCTGGCTCAACCGTTAACATCAATGGACAAATGTCCTTTCGGGCTGTGAAGTCCCTGGGCCAAACCTTGAACGATCGCTCTGTCATTTTTGCTGAGATTCAGAAGTTGGCCCAAGCCAGTGCATCTACACCCGTTTCACCGCAATCTGATTTGAGCCAGCCGGGGCCAACCCCATGGATCAAACAAACGCTGAATGTGGATGCAAAGTCCTTTGGTGTGGCCCAGCCCGTTCCTGTTGATTATTACTTACCCCAGGGATTGAAGGCTCCTGCCCCGGTGATTGTGATTGCCCACGGTTTTGCCTCCAGTCGGGAGACCTTTGCCTATCTGGCTCAACATCTGGCTTCCCAGGGCTTTGCGGTGGTTGCGCCCACATTCCCTTACACAGATGGCCAATGGATATCCGCGTTCTTGAATAACACCGTGACTTTGCCCTCTGGGGTTGATATGGCCACCTCAATGCTGCGCCGTCCCCGTGCAATGACGCTGTTACTGGATGATCTGGAACAGAAAGTCAAGACTAATGCTGCCTTCAAGCTCGTCAATCCCCAGCAGGTTGGCATTCTGGGGCAATCCCTGGGGGGGTACACCGTTTTAGCCAGTGCTGGAGCCAGGCTTAATTTTGCCGAGATTCAACAACAATGCAATTTAACCAATTTTGACAAATTGATCCTCAGTTTTAATCTGTCTTTGCTGTTTGAGTGCCAGTTGGTGAATGCCCCCAAAAAGCTGAACAACGTGGATTTAACCAACCCGAACCTGGGCGACCCACGGGTTAAGGCCGTGATTGCGATCAATCCCCTCACCAGCCTTGTCTTTGGGCAGCAGGGGATGAGCCAGATTAAGGTTCCGGCCATGCTCATTGCTGGCAGTGATGATATTTTTGCCCCACCCGTACCGGAACAAATCTATCCCTTTACCTGGCTGACCACCCCCAACAGGTATCTTTTTGTTCTGAAGGGGGGAACACACTTTTCTTTCCTGGGGGATGACACATCTAAGGGTGGACTGCCGGTTCCGGCTGAAATGATTGGCCCTAACCCAACCCTGGCCCGGCCATCCTTAAAGGCGATCAGCACCGCTTTCTTCCGAGGCTATCTTGCCAACCAACCCCAATATCTCTCTTACCTCAATCAGTCTTATCTGCAACCGCTGGTGCCCCAGCCCTTTGGTGTGAGTTTTATCAATTCCCTCACTACGGAGCAGTTGCAACAGGCTATTTCTGCGGCTGCCACTGCATCTCCCAAATCCAAATAGGGGTGACTGGTTGCGGTTATGCTGCCTGGACATCCTGGACAGAAGGGTTGTTCAGAACTATTACCCCGCTGCTGGTTCCTCAAGGGGGCGGATGATGGGCGGTGCGGGAGTCAGTTGGGGGCTGAAGATTGCCGCTAAACTCTCTTCCAGGGAGGGGGTCATGACAATCCGGTTTTCGTAGGCAACAATCACCCGCACCAGGGTGGGCAGGCTATTCTGGGAGGCTTCCAGATACAGGGGTTCCACATACAGCAAGGACTGCTCGATCGGAATCACCAGTAGATTGCCCTGAATGGCTCGCGATCCCTGCCTGTTCCAGAGGGATATTTGCTGGGAAATCACCGGGTCTTGATTGATCCGCGCCTCAATCTGTTCAGGACCGAAGACCAGGCGTTCTTTAGGAAAGATATACAGGAGCAATCGCCCATAGTTTTCCCCATCCATTCGGGCCGCTAGCCAGGCGATCAGGTTGGTGCGTTGCCGTGGGGTATAGGGCAGGAGCAGGATGAATTCCTCGAACGGCACTTCAGGCAGGCTGGTAATCAGGTAATAGGGTTCAACGGGCCGGGCTTCGCTGCCATAGACTTCGTTGGGAATTTGCCACTGATCCTCGCGGTTGTAGAACACCTGGGGATCGATCATGTGATAGGTCATCAGTCGCTCTGATTGCAACTTGAAAAAGTCCACCGGGTAGCGCAAATGCCGCTGTAAATTGACAGGCATGGTGTTAAGGGGTTTGAACATGCCCGGAAAGATCCTGGACCAGGTCGCAATCATAGGGTCAGTGGGATCGGCAACATAAAAATCTACAGAGCCGTGATAAGCATCAATGACGGCCTTGACGGAGTTGCGAATGTAACTGATCCCCTCGCTGCCTGGGTCGGAGTAAGGATAGCGATCGCTGGTGGTATAGGCATCCAGAACCCAGTAGAGAAAACTTTGGGAGCCATTTTCATTGGGCTGCACCTCCGCCGTAACCAGATAGGGATCGCTGTCATAGCGCAGGAAAGGGGCGATCGCAGCAATCCGATGTTTAATATTGCGGCGGAATAATACCTTGGTATTGGGCAGGAAGTTGCGCGTGAAGAGGATGCGCCAGTCCCGCAGATAGATGGAGAACAACCCCCGCTGCCACCATCTCCCCATCTGAATTCCACCCCGGCCGTCATAGACGTTATAGATATTCTCACTGCCGCTGGGGTAGTCCAGTTCCTGGGTCAGGGTTGGGGTCATCACATAGGTGTCGGTGATCTCGCCGTAATAGATCCGGGGTAGGCCAATCGGAATGCTAGCCCGAATGGCCGGACTGGAGGTGGTTAAGGCTCCCTCTGCCCCACCCGTAATGTCTTTAACAAAATACTCCGGCAATCCCCCCGCTGCCACCGTATTGACTGGGCTGAGGGTAAACCCAAACCCGTGGGTGTAGATCAGATGACGGTTCACCCAGGTCTGGGCTGCTTGCGGAACCGCACTGTAATCCAATTCCCGGGGCGCAATCAGAACCTGTCGCTGTTCAGTAGGGGCAGGAGCTGGGTTGGCCAGGGGGCGATCGATCGATGTAACCGGGGCACGGGCAGGCACATCGGTTTGCAGGGTGTAACGATCGATATCGGCATCGGGAAAGCGGTAGTAGGGACGAATTTGCTGCAACTGACGGTTGGTTTCCAGCAAGGGGCGCTGATCCCAGAGGCGAATATTCCGAATGGTCAGATCATTAGCTGTTAGATCTGCTTCTGTAAGCTGTCCCTGGGGGTCAAAGTTAATCGCATCGATCGCCTCTAACCCAAATGCCTGACGGGTGAGGGCAATGCTTCGTTGAATAAACGGCCGTTCCATGGCCAGTTCATTGGGCTGGACAATAAAATGCTGTACGACCTCTGGTGCAATCACTCCAATCAGGATCAACAAACCAAATAAGCCCAACCCGAACGGAACCCAATGACGACGGGGAGATTTGGGTTGCCAGAAAACGGTGCGCCCCAGCAGATAGAGTGCAATGGCCAGGGCCAGGAGACCCAATCCCGTATAGGCGGGCAACTGTGCTGTTACATCTGTATAGCCCGCTCCAAACACCACCCCCCGCAGCGAATACAACAGTTCGTAGCGGCTTATCCAATAGCTGAGGGCGATCGCAACCATTAAACTACCACCCACTCCATACAGGTGTCGTTGCTGAGCTGACGAAAACCCTGGAAAGCGACCCTGACTGAGACTATCTCCCGACAACAGGTAGGTCAGCATCACCGCGATGAATCCGAAGCAGAATAGCCCGAACAGCCACTGCTCGAATACCTCCCAAAAGGGCAGGGAGAAAATATAAAAGCTAATGTCACGCTCAAACAGAGGGTCACTTGCATTGAACGAAGTGGGATGGAAATATTGCAGCACAACAGCCCACTGTTTTGAGATCAACCAGCCAAATAACAAGCTAAGCCCGATCGCAATTGGCTTGAGCAAACGGGGATAAAGCAACAGGGCGATCGCCGCGATCGCTATACCGATCAACAGCCCACTCTGCCCGAGCAACTGTATCCCTGTCTGCCAGATATTTTTGGCATTGAAGCGTGTCACAAAGGTGGTGGATAGCACGGGCCCTTCTTGCCAGTACTGCACTGCCAGTTGGCCGTAATACAGGAGTAAAACACTGGCCAACACACTCAGCACTATGACCAGAGGAAGCAGGGTGCGTAACCTCAAACTGCCAGTTAATGAAATAGATGGTAGAGGGCGCTGGGTGACAGAGGTGTAGGGCGAGGGGGATTGATAGCCTGGGGGAATGTCCCTCCGAGAGGTCTGTGCTGCAGGCAAGGGATGTTTCAGCCGCTGGGCTAGGGTGAGATTAGCAAGCAGGAAAACGATCGAGCACCCTGTGACCAGAGCCATCAAAATGAACCGAACCTGGAGCCGGAGCAGGAAAGCGGGCAGATAACTGACCTCCTGAAACCAGAGCATTTCAGCTCCCAGGCGGCTGACTAAATCCAGCAATAGCCCAATGCCCAGGAGAACAGTCAAAAGTTGAAATAGACGTTTCCAGAGCATAGGCGTTAAGTCAGCTAGATTGAGTGGCAACAATGGATGTAAGGGGACGTGATGATGACTACCCTCAACCTCACGAGTTGCTAGCCAGCTATAAACAGACATCCATACTAACGATGGAAAACCCCCTATCCATTATCCCATAGCAACAGTGGCGGGATTGTAAATCAGTTTGTAGCAATGGAGTCAATCGCCCTGCAAAAGAGGGAACAAGGAATCTATCTTTAGGAAGTGAAACGGCTCTAATCCCTTCGCTATGCTTAGCATCGTGAATTAAATAATTGCCTTTTAAACAGAACGTTCTATCTGTAAAGCCCTATGAGATCCCCCAAATTCCCACTCTGGAACGGGGGGGATCATTAAAAAAAGCAATTTTGACCCATTCTAATGGAGTTTTGATTATGGCCGAAACCAGAAGCCTTGCTGATAATGACCAGCCCTATGATGCTCAGGAAATGGCTGAGGATATTGCTGCAGGTCTACAAGAGCAACCTGAGGTTGATGTTTCTTCTGATTACGAAGCTTCAAAGTCCTTCAGTGAGAGTGCGGGCGATCGACCGGAGGGCAGGGAAAGGGCAGACCGTTCTCCAGCGCCCATGCCACGCTCTGAAGACAAGCCTTTAGTGACTGAACCAACAGGAAATCCGGCTGACTATTTAGAAATGGCCCAGGAGATTACTCCCAATCCCGCTCCGGCCACGGTTAACGACGATCTGTTGGAAAAAGCATTGGAACTGGGACAGCCCTCCCCATCCAACCCCCAGTAACAGCCAGGTTGAACCATATATAGCAACCCTAAATGGGTTCCCCCACAAAAGGGGCTCCACTCCTTTAACCCGTTTAAATCTCAAATAACCCGTTTAAATCTCAAAGAGGATTGCTACAGTACGAGACCAGGCATCAACCTGTACCCAGTTATTCTTGCTGAAATATTAAATGCTTACGGATAGTCACCGGCTCCATTGTTGATCTGGTGACTGTTTGGCTGGCAGACCAGGGGCACTCTCAGCCCGATCGGGGGGCGATCGAAACAGCTTGTCCAATGTCCTACCTGCGATCGATAGGGCTATGATTCCCTGGCTATGATAGTAGAGTGAGCCTGCCTAAGAGTTGGAGGGATTCACCAAGCTTACCCTAACCTGCTATAGTTCAAATCACTTTGCTGTAAAAATACAAACTGCCATGACTGAACCGACCCATACCCCCAAGCTGGCTGAACCCCGGTTTGGATTTAATAGTTTCTCTGAACGCCTGAATGGACGAGCTGCAATGATCGGTTTTACCCTGGCACTGCTGATTGAATATGTCACGGGTCAGGGCATTCTCTCCTGGTTGGGTCTAACCTGAACCTTGAATTCTTCCTTAAAGGTGAAAGTATTGGCTGGGTGAACCTGTTACATTATGGTAGTTTTGCCTATAATGTTTGCCAATCAATATTTGCCCATATTGATCCGCTAGCTTAATTCCAATTCCGTTAAGTCACTATCTGCCATGAATGTAATCTGGCCCCGCTTCCTCAAAAACGCTTACCGTAAAGAACCCATTTCCAGTTTTGTGTTTGTTGCCGGTGGAGTTGATGTTGTCATTGGTGGTTTGGGGGGATACGGTACCCTTGCCTGCCTGGGATTGGTCGCTGTTGGGGGGGCAGTCACTTTGCGCTGGTGGCAGTTACAACGCACCCCGAAGTCTATTCAGCCCGAGCAGGTTGCCCAGTCCTATCTCCCTTCCCAAGCTTCTCGCCCAGAGTTGCCCATGCTTTCGATCGCTAAAAAACGTCCACCCCATTGAAGCCAGCGATTCATCAGCCCGTTCAGCAGGTACGCTCTTGCAGAAGGTTTCATCTGAAACGGCTTTAACAGTAGAACAGCCCCTCCAAATTGGTGAGGTCGCAAAGCGTAGTGGATTACCTGTTAAAACCATCCGATACTACGAAGATATCGGTCTACTTAAACCTTTAGTGGTTCGATCTCCGACGGGTTATCGCTTATTTCAGCCCCAGGTGCTCAATCGCTTAGCTTTTATCAAGCGGGCCCAGGGGTTGGGATTAAATTTAGCTGAAATTGGTGAAATTCTAGCTGTCCACGATCGTGGGGAATTACCCTGTGGCCAGATCAAAGATAAGTTACAGGCCCGGCTGGGGGCGATCGCTGAGCAAATCCACAATCTCACCACATTACAGGTGGAGTTGGAGGGAATCTTGTCTGCCTGGCAGGATCAACCTCCCCCAGAATTGAGAGCCCAAACCATCTGTCCTAATTTGCAAAGCCATCATCATTAAACAGAGAAGCGTACCGTGATAACTGACCGGTATTCCTTTAGGGGTGAGGCAATCATGAAATCAAAGAATCTGCTGCTCAGCCTATTGATCCTAACTTCAGGTTTGGCTAGCTGCGGGTTCGATCCCCTTTGTGAGAATAAAGTGAAGCAAGAAATCGTTTCCCCCGATGACAGCCGAAAAGCTGTGTTGTTTGAACGCAACTGTGGGGCCACAACTCGATACAGTTATCAGATTTCCGTGCTACCCAGGGATGCCAAACTTCCCAGCGGGCCAGGCAATACCTTCAGTAGCTATGCTGAAAATCCAGAAGTGCGGTGGGAAGGAGATCGCCATCTGCTGATCAAATATCCCAAAACCAGCCGATTTAGAGCTGAATCATCCGTTGCAGATGTCACAATTCGCTATCAAACGGATTGTCAAACCGAGCTGGCTACCCTGCTGGCTCAACCAGAGGTTTTTTCTCCAGATCGACAGTGGAAAGCCGTTGCCTTCTTTGGGAATTGCGATGAACCCGTGATTGATGCTGTGCAAGTTGCTATTCTTCCTGCTGATGGGGCCCTGCCGAACCATCCAAATACTGTATTCGTTGCTGAGACAAATGAACTATCTATGTCCTGGCAGGGGAACCAGACCTTAAAGATCGATTATATTAAGATGGGTAACGTACTGGTGGCAAAACCCAGGCAAGGTAACATTAGTATTCGCTTTAATTCCTATGGGAATGAACCTAGTACCCTGAAAGAATATTATCAGCAAAACCAAGTATCACCGAAATCCCGTTAACCTGGTGGTTCTTCGTTAATCGCCCGATAAAAGGCTTGTTCTGCCGTAGTGGCCAGTACCCGCTTGGCATAGCGCTTGAAACTCGCTTCGGATCGATGCCGGGTCAGCGTTCGAGCATGCAGGCTTTCCATGCCCCGTAACAATAGACCGGTGGCAAACGTATGACGGAGCTGGTGGGGGTGCACCTGCTCTAGTTCTAAAATCTGCCGCAGTTGGGCTGGGTTCCAGGTTTGCCATGCCTCTCCTGATCCCCCCTGATCCTGCCCCTCGAGTATGGCTCGTGCAATTTGAGCAGCCCGTTGTCCCAGTTTCTTCACCAGATAGTAAATCCCCTGATAGCCCAACCGCTGCTGTCTGCGATTGCGACCATAGGAAAGGAACAGTGGAGCCTTCGGTGCCAGTTCTCCCTCTTGTAAGGCTCGATCGCTCAAATAGTCCAGCAGATGGTCTCTCGCCTGTCGAGCCAGGGGGACGGTCCCGGTGCTGTCATCCTTGGCCTGCACAATCGTTAAGCGAATGCCATCAAAATCGCCCACATTCAACCGTACCACTTCATCCACCCGCAAGCCATGGGCCAAAACGGAGAGTACTGCTCGATCTCGTTTAGCCCTTTCCCCTTGTTGCTCCACTGCCAGGTAAAGTGCAGCAACCTGCGCCTCCGATAAATCCTGCGCTGGGGGCAGCGGTACTCGCTCCAGTTCCACCGCTGTGGTGGGATCTTGAAGCATCTGTTCTGGATAAGCCGTCCGAAACCAGTCAAAAAAGCTCATCAGCCCCGCCAAGGCCCGGTTGATTGAGTTGGGCGACAACCTCTCCTGTTTCAAATGGGCCTTGTACTGCGCCAGGTGGCGGGGGGTGATCTCAGCCCAGGGTCGATCGGTCCAGCCCAAAAATTTCTTTAGTTCACGTCGATAGGCCTTTTCCGTATTCGCGGCCAACGATCGCGCCTGCAGAAACTCCGTCACCCGGACCTCCCGCAGATCCACTGGAGCAGGTGATCTCGTTTCTATCTTTGTTTCCCCCACAATTAGTTTCAGAGAGGGCAACCCCTGGGGATCAATTTGCTGCTCCAACCTCTGATTCCTCCGTTGCTCCCCCCTACTCTACCTGATTTCATGTAAGATAATCTGAAAAAGCCGATGTCTCTTGTTACGTTCAGGGGAGTGGGTGATTGTGGCACGTTCCCAAGTAAGCAGCGTCCTAATAGAAATGGCTCAAGTTATATAGCAACCCTAAATGGGTTGAAAAAAAGGGGCAGTGGGGGAACCCCACAAAAGAGATTTCACCCCTTTACCCCGTTTCAATCTCATCCAGGATTGCTATAGCTTTGAAGAGAGGGGGCAACCATAGCCACGGGCTGAGCGTCACCCACTGCTAAATCGAGGGGGAAGTTATGGGCATTGCGTTCGTGCATCACTTCAATTCCCAAATTGGCCCGGTTCAAGATATCTGCCCAGGTGGGAATTACCCGGCCCTGACTATCCAGAATTGAGCTATTGAAGTTAAAGCCATTCAGGTTAAACGACATTGTACTGATGCCAAGGGAGGCAAACCAGATGCCGATCACCGGCCAGGCTGCCAGAACAAAGTGCAGCGATCGGGAGTTGGTAAAGCTGACATAGCGCCAGAACAGTCTGCCTAAATAACCGTGGGCCGCCACAATGTTATAGGTTTCTTCTCTCTGGCCAAACTGATATCCAGTGTTAATCGATTCGGAATCACTGGTTTCCCGGATCAGACTGGAGGTGACCATGGAACCGTGCATGGCGGCAAACAGGGCTCCACCAAACACCCCGATTACCCCCAGCATGTGGAACGGATGCATCAGAATATTGTGTTCTGCCGTGAAGACAATCATGAAGTTGAAAGTGCCGGAAACGCCTAGCATCAAACCATCGGAGAAACTGCCCTGGCCAATGGGATAGATCAATAGGACGGCGGTGGCGGCAGATGCAGGCGCAGAAAAAGCAACTGGAATCCAGGGCCGCATTCCCAGGCGATAACTCAATTCCCATTGCCGTCCCATGTAGGCATAGACCGCAATCAGAAAGTGGAAAATAATCATCTGGTAGGGACCACCGTTATAGAGCCACTCGTCCAGATTAGCCGCATCCCAGAGGGGGTAGAAGTGTAAGCCGATCGCATTGGAAGAGGGCACGATCGTCGCGGTGATTAGATTATTGCCAGACAGCAAAGATCCACTTACAGGTTCACGTAGACCATCAATATCGACGGGAGGGGCCGCAACGAACGCAATAATAAATACGATCGCCGCGGTCAGGGCAGTGGGAACCATTAGCACGCCGAACCAACCAATGTAGAGGCGATTCTCTGTACTGGTAATCCAGTTACAAAACCGTTCCCACGGGCTAGCCCCGCTGTAGGGTTGTAGTGTTGTAGCCATAATTGCAAGTTGTAATAAAGGGATGGCCTGAATGAATGACATGAAAAAATACATTCAAGCCTGAATAAATCATAATATAACTAATTCGTCATACTGCGTCAAGCCTAGCAGGCGCAAAGATTGTTCAGGGTCATTCGTTCTGAAGAATGACGCTGTAAGCAAGAGGTTAGAATGCCTTCCCAGCATAAATTCGGGCGCGATTTCTTTAATCTCAGCCCAGTTGAGCTACTCCCCAGGGGTTGCCCTTGAAGTTAACTCATGGTTATATAGCTATTGAGATATCAAAGAAGTAAAGTCTAGCCAGAGTCCACAGGATGAACTTTCGATCTTTGCAGAGGATTGATTAACGATGTCTGATTGCGCCACGAACCCAGCCCTCGACTATTACAGCGAAACCTACCGCAATGCTTACCGGCGGGTGAACGGTATTGTGATCGAAGGCGAGAAGCAAGCCTACGACAACTTTATCCGCTTAGCTGAACTACTCCCAGAGTATCAAGCGGAATTAACCCGTCTGGCCAAAATGGAAGCCCGCCACCAGAAGAGCTTTGTTGCCTGTGGCCAAAATCTCAAGGTTAGCCCGGACTTAGACTTTGCGGCACAGTTTTTTGCCGAACTGCATCAAATTTTTGCATCTGCAGCAAATGCGGGCCAGGTGGCCACCTGTCTGGTTGTGCAAGCCCTGATCATTGAATGCTTTGCGATCGCCGCTTACAATACCTATTTACCAGTAGCGGATGAATTTGCCCGTAAAGTCACCGCATCCGTTGTTCAGGACGAGTACAGCCACCTCAACTTTGGTGAAGTCTGGCTGCAGAATGCGTTTGAGCAGTGTAAAGACGAAATTATTACAGCTAACCGTCTTGCTCTGCCGGTGATCTGGAAAATGCTCAGCCAGGTGACAGGCGAATTGCGTATTCTGGGCATGGACAAAGCTTCTCTGGTAGAAGACTTTAGCACTCGCTATGGAGAAGCCCTAGGCCAGATTGGTTTCAAACTATCTGAAATTCTCTCCCTGTCCGTTCAGGGTTTACAGGCAGTTACGCCTTAGTCCCCTCTGCAACAATTACTCTAAGCACCCTATGAAACCACTACCCACACTCCAACTGGGGCAACATCTAACTCGCTATCCAATCATTCAGGGAGGCATGGGCATTCGCATTTCCGGGGCAAGGCTGGCGGCGGCGGTGGCCAATGCGGGTGGGGTTGGCATTGTCTCTGCGATCGCCCTGGGGCTAAATTCTCCCTATTTCGATCGCAACCAGTCTAATGTTCGGCTCCGACGAGAGCAGTTTTATGCAGCGAATCGCCTGGCCCTGATCGATGAATTAAAGCTAGCCCGTCAACTCAGCCCGACCGGAATTCTGGGGGTGAATGTGATGGTGGCTGCCAGGGATTATGAAACACTGGTGCGGACGGCTGCTGAAGAGAGGGTAAATCTGATCATTTCGGGGGCAGGTTTACCGCTGCAATTGCCGGAATTCACCGCGGATTATCCAGAGGTTGCGCTGGTGCCGATCGTCTCCACCACTCGGGCCGCCCGGATCATTTGCCGCAAATGGGAACGTCAATATGGACGGCTACCCGATGGCTTTGTGGTAGAAAATCCCCATCATGCGGGGGGGCACCTGGGGGCGAAGTACGAGGAACTGGATAAACCGGAGTTTGGACTGGAGCAGGTGATCCCCGAACTGGTGGCCTATCTCCAGGAGGAAGTTGGCCAGCCAATTCCAGTGATTGCAGCAGGCGGAGTGTGGGATCGAGCCGATATTGACCAGATGCTGGCATTAGGGGCCAGTGGGGTTCAGATTGGCACTCGTTTTATTACCACTGAGGAATGTGATGCAGATATCCACTATAAAGAATTTCATCTCCATGCCCGGCCAGAGGATGTCATGATCGTCCCCAGTCCAGTGGGTTTACCGGGGCGGGCTTTGCGTAATCCTTTTGTAGAGAAAGTGATCGCCAATTCCCCGGAACTGGACCACCAATGCCGCTTCAACTGCCTGCAGGTTTGCCGCTGCCGGGATGCCGGGGAACTCTACTGCATCATCCAGGCCTTGGATCAAGCCGCTGCAGGGGATATAGAGAATGGTCTGATTTTTTCCGGTAGCAATGCGGGGAGAGCGGAACGAATCCTGCCAGTGGCGGAACTGATGGCGGAACTGGTGGGCTAAGCTCTGAGGGGCAGAGAAAAGCTGCTTATATGAATATCTTGTAATATGGTTGTTTGATTGCAATTATATTACAATGAGATTCTGTCAGAAATAGTTACCCACCTATGTTGCCCAACGTCCCCCAAACCCTCTTTCCGATCGCCGAGTACTTCAAAGTTTTATCTGAGGTCAGCCGTTTGCAGGTGCTCTGTGCCTTAAAGACAGGGGAAAAGAGTGTGAGTGAGATTATTGAGGCAACGGGGATGGGGCAGGCCAATGTCTCCAAACACCTGAAGATCTTGGCTCAGGCGGGAATTGTGCGTCGCAGCCCCAGGGGAACGAGTGTTTATTATCAGGTCAGTGATCCGTTGATTTTTGAACTGTGTGAACTGGTGTGCGATCGCCTGGGTTTACGCTTAGAGGAACAGGCCCAGCAACTGCAACTGCTCAAAAGCCTGGGTTTAACTTAAATTATCCACACGATGCAACCTGAGGATACCGCTGCCCGGTATGACAAACTTGCTCACTGGTGGCAAACCCAGCATCAGCATTCAAGCTATGGACTGGCCCAATTAGAACGAGCTATCCAATTTACAACCCAGAAAGGGGCAGCACTGGATGTGGGCTGTGGCAGTAGCGATCGCTGGTTCAAAGTCTTGCTCAGGCATGGCTTTAAAGCAGAAGGACTGGATATTTCCATCGAAATGATCCGCTTAGCCCGGCAACAGTACCCAGACCTGACCTTTTACCACGCTGACATTTCGACCTGGATACCCCCCAAACGCTATAGCCTGATTACCGCCTGGGATAGCACCTTCCATCTACCATTGCCGTTGCAGGAGCCGGTTCTCAAAAAACTCTGCCATGGCCTTGAACCCAATGGTGTGCTGCTGTTCACCTGTGGGGGTTGCCCTACCGCGGGCGAGATTGCGGGTTCCTTTCAGGGGCAGGACTTTGAGTACAGCACTCTCGGAGTAGACCCTTTTCTTAAGATTCTGGCTGAGGAGCACTGCACCTGTCGCCACCTGGAATACGACCAGTATCCTGAAACCCACGTCTACATCATTGCTCAAAAAGTTTAAATTCTCTGCCTGCTTGGGACTTTAGTCCTTGTCCCGATTGTGGCTTTAGCCTCATGAAAGGATTGGAAGCAAATCCTAGGATAGAAACATCAAAGAACAGAGGACCGCATCCATGTTAAACATCAAAAAACACCTTCCGATCGCCTTAGTTGTAAGCAATGTTTTAGTCTTTTCGGTGGTTGGTGCTGCCAAAGCACAAGAGCCGATGAAGCAGGTGGTTCAGGAGCAGTTGCGTGCCTGTATTAAACAAGAAGATTATTCGGTGAAACAACTGATGGAACTGAAACGCCTGCGTGGACAAACCAATCTAACCCAGCAGCAAAAATTTGAACAATACCTGGCGATTTTGACTTCGGCTCAACGGGAACAGTTAAAGAGTTGTACGCAAGAACAGGTGATGAATTCGACTGCTGGGTCTTAGAAACAACATCTCTGGAACAACTATTGAAAGCCTTAAATCAACTGTTTAACTGAAAACTATTCACCTCTATAGCAATCCTGTTTGAGATCCAAACGGGGTAAAGGGGTGGAACCCATTTTGTGGGGGAACCCCACCCCCCCTTTTTTCTCAACCCATTTAGGGTTGCCATAGTTTGAAAGAGGCCATGATGAAATCATCTCTACTGTTCACGTCTGTCTTAGCGATCTTGTTGTTCATGAGCTTTAGGCAAGTTGCCCTTGCTAGCTACTATGAAACCGAAACCAGCTTGCATAACTCCAATGACGATTCTGAACTCATCGATCGGTATGGGGGCACAGGCTACAACAATACCTACCACTGGGATGCTAACAGGGATAGCGCTAACAGCCGAAATTGGGGTGAGGAGTAGGATAATATTTAGCTCACTAATGATCTGCTTCCCGGTCTGCAACTCACTGCCCAACGGGTCTTCCAACAGGCCGGGCTATTGCTATGAACCTGTCCTCATCATAGGAAGTGAAGGTGTGTATCAAGATTTTATCTGTCAGTAGCTCTTCGGGATTATGAACTAAAGTAACGGGCTGTGCTAAAGATCAAATGGTGCTGTTGATGGGCGGCGATACCAACGCCTGCGAACAAAGCCGAACCTCCTCAACCCTTTTGATCAGGATGGCCCATGCAAAACTCCCGATCGGCCGGTTTCAGTCTGAGCTATACTCTGGAAGAAACTCCAGAATAATATTCGGCATTTCTGCTGCTATTTTCTCAATAAACTCTTTCTTGCGATGAATAATACTATTGTCAAGGATAATGCCGATCCTCCAAGCCATATTCAGCCCAAAGTTAAACGTACTTTTTTTCTATTAATTTGCTACAATTGAAGCTGATTTGTTCCGGTTAACCTCCTCGACCCAATAAGTATCCTGTGTAAAGATAATATCTGCCTCTAAAGTGGGGATTTCCTGTTGAAGGGCTGTGACTATACCCTGCCGAATGAGATCGAGATCCTCAACCTTCAATTTGGCACATTGTTCCGGGAGTAACCAGTAGACATGCAAATATAAGGCTTCACTAATCTCAGTTGTCCGCAGCCAAATCTTTTCATAAGGGAATAGACTTGCATTGTGCTCAAAAACGGCTTTTATCTTGTGCTGCAAATCCAGTTGGGGAGAGCCTAACAAAAGCTGCCTGGTACTTTTAACAATGATTTTTAAAGGAATTGGAAGCGTTACGAGTACCAATAGGATAACTAGAAGCGGATCGGCATAGGAAGTCAACCAGGAAAATGATGTTTTTTGTAGAACTATTGCCAGACTAAAAACCAGCCCGACTGTAAGGCTAATTAAACCGTTGATCATCCAGTTAACGGCATCTACTCTAAGCAAGGAAGAGCGAACTTTCTTTGAAATCTGAAGCTGCACAACTGCAATGAATAGGCAAACTGAAGCAGCGATCGCTGCATAAATGACGGCTAGAGTTGAACTTAACGGTCTACCGCCATGTAGAATTGCGCTGACGGCTGAAATGATTGCAAATAGAGAAAGGATAGAAATCAGGAGAGATTTAATTAGATTAATCAGTGGCACAAACCCGCGGTAACCGAACTGGAATAACTGACTTTCCGGTTGGTGCAACAACCATGAAATCCACAGGGTTACCCAAGCCATAAAGAAACCGATCAAATTGAAAAAGCCATCCAGAAGAATTGCTTCTGAATCTAATAAAACCCCAAATGAAATTCCTAATAATGCACAAAATAGTGCTCCCAAAAATGAAAGCCTGAGAGCTTTTTTCTCTGAATCTATACCAATCATAATACAACGTGCCTGGGTTGAGGAGACAGAAATGCTTCCGGCTAGTGGCAGAGCGTAATGATCAGACCTGAACAGCTTAAAGTTAGATTAATTCAGGTCAAAATAAATATTCCAACTACACAGCACTTTTCTGATGGCTAGGGGGTTTGAAACCTTTTAGGAATGCCCAGCTGATCCCGCACTTCAGCAAGGGATTGATCCAGATAATGATCCCACTTCTGAGCCATAAACTTTGAGGTTGTTTGAGTTCCCATATCCCAGGCCACAGACATTTCTTGCATTAACCGATCAAGGTCTTGGGGACTGTAGAGGGCTATCTGAAAAATTCCCTGGCTCACAGCCATGACGCTGATCGGAATTGGGGATTGGGCAATCATGAAGGCTTGCAGAGCAAATTCCCCAACGAAATCGACATCAAAGCCAGTGATGACATGGTAGAAATCGTGAGTGCTGCGCCAGAGCATTTTTAAGTAGGAAATATCATTGTCAACAACAACTTTCTCAAAAAAGTTTGGATCAAAACCCCTGGCCAGCATCCCACTCGCATAGATGTGACCAAAGGTTCCCTCCGGTAGCCTGATCAATTCGTGTAAATCAATCAAATCTGGAAGCCATTTTTCCTCAAATAGTATATTGACTTCAGGTATCTTTCTCAGCTCTACAACGGACATGTGAGCTAATTCTGTTTGATCCAAAGCATTTTCAAACTCAAAAAATGAATTGGGAGAGGAATCATCTCCTTTTGTAATCTCTGCATGGGTACATTGCAGGAAGTTTATATAGGCTGCAAAAGCCTTGTCAACGTCGAACAATTGCTGCGTAATCATACATTCTTTCTTCGCCAAAAGCTAAGTGGAGACTACCACGGCATGTTGATATTGTCAAAGTATTTAACAGCAGTAGCGCCGGAACAAGAAGGATAAATCATTATGCAAAACTTTATAATTTAGAAAATATCAAATAATGACTTGTTTGAACATCGTTTAGACTGCATGAAAACCCCAGCAAGACAGCATACCCACTTAATACAAATGAGTGCGGCATAGCTTTCAATCGATCGTGGAATCGAGTTCCTGCCGCCGCACTTCTGGATGGTTAACCTGAGTTTTAGGTTCGACTAGGTGTTGAATACCTTAGCTGAACTAGAGTTGCTTCACCTCGCTCACCAGTTTGCTCAGTACATCCCTGGCACTGCCAAACATCATCATTGTTCGGTCTTTGTAGAACAATTCATTATCAATGCCAGCAAAACCGGGGTTCATACTGCGTTTGATCACGATCGTATGCTGGGCCCGATCCACATCCAGAATCGGCATGCCATAAACCGGACTACCGGTATCATGACGGGCGGCCGGGTTAACCACATCGTTGGCCCCAATCACCAGAGCCACATCAATGCGCTCAAATTCCGGGTTAATGTCATCCATGTCGTAGAGCTGGGGATAGGGTACATTTGCCTCCGCCAGCAGAACGTTCATATGACCCGGCATCCGACCGGCAACGGGATGAATGGCGTATTTCACTTCTACACCCAGCCGCTCCAGCTGATCCGCCAGTTCCCGCACCGTATGTTGGGCCTGAGCAACTGCCATACCATAGCCAGGAATGATTGCAACAGACCGGGCATAGCCGAGCATCATTGCTCCTTCTTCCGGATCGACGGTCTTCACATTTTTATTCACCGCCGTTGCGCCACCACTGGCACCAGACCCCGCTGTGGTTCCGCCACCGAAGGCCCCAAACAGCACATTGGTGATCGGACGGTTCATCGCCTTACACATAATCTGGGTCAGAATCAATCCTGATGCGCCCACTAATGCTCCAGCAATGATCAGCATATTGTTGAACACAATAAAACCGGCCACACTGGCGGCGACTCCCGAAAAAGAGTTCAACAGCGAAACCACCACGGGCATATCTGCGCCCCCGATCGGCAGCACGATCAGCACCCCCAACAGGCAAGAGACTACCACCAGTCCCAGAAAAACGGGCAGGTTGCTTGAATCGATAAATAGAAAGCCACTGCCAACTAAAAAGGCGACCAGTAAGCTGAGGTTGAACGGTTGTTGGAAGGGAAATGTAATTGGAGCGCCAGGGAGTAACTCTTGCAATTTGGCAAAGGCCACTAAACTACCGGTCAGGGTCACCCCACCAATCAGGACACCCAGGATTACAATCACCATGGCACTGGCTGTGATTGTTTCACCCGCACTGAGTATGCGCCAGAATTCACCGATCGCCACCAGCGCGGAAGCTGCACCGCCCAAACCATTGAGTAAGCCAACCATCTGTGGCATCGCCGTCATTTCGACCTTATAGGCAATTACGGCCCCAATCAGGGAACCAACCGCCATCGCCACCAGAATCATGCCGTAGTTGAGGATATGCTGATCCAGCAGGGTACCGACGATCGCCAGCAACATCCCGATCGCAGCCACCAGATTACCCTGCCGCGCCGTTGCGGGGGAACCCAATTGCTTCAGACCAATAATAAACAGACTGGCCGCAACCAGATAGGTAATTTGAATCAGGGAAGGGATTGCGGTCATACTTTTACTTCCTTCTTCTTAAACATTTGCAGCATCCGATCGGTGACCAGAAATCCACCGACCACGTTGATGGTGGCCAGCACCACAGCAATCAGTCCCAGAATCACGGTCAGATTCCAATCCTTCGGCCCGGCAATCAGCAGAGCACCGAGGACAGCAATTCCAGAAATGGCATTGGACCCCGACATAAGGGGGGTATGCAGGGTGGGGGGCACCTTATTAATCACTTCAAAACCAACAAAGGAAGCCAGGACAAGAACCACCAGTCCGGCAATAATTTCTTCAGTCATAGGTCACCTGATAGGTTAAACACGGTGAAGGGTGAGGCCAGGGATTGACCCGGCCGGGGATCGCAAGACTAGGAGTTGAGAGCAATCTGGAGGTTATTGAGCAAGCCCCGTACCCGCTCGTTGCGAACCTCGCCAGCATGGGTGAGACAGGCACTACTGGTAATGTCGTCGCCAAAATCCAGATGCAGGGCTTTGTCTTTGCTCAGATGCTGCACCAGGGTGGCAATATTGCGGCTATACATCTGGCTGGCGTGAATTGGCATGCTCGAAGGCAGGTTGATCGGGCCGATGATCGTTACCCCCTGCCAGATCACATCCTTGCCCGCTTGCGTACCGGCACAGTTGCCGCCCTGTTCCGCCGCTAAATCCACAATCACCGATCCCGGTTTCATCTGGGCTACCATTGCTTCTGTCACGAGCAAGGGCGCTTTTTTACCGGGCACCTGGGCTGTGGTAATTACCGCATCCGCCGTCATGACGTGCTGAGCGATCGTTTCTTGAGTCCGTAGCTTAGCGGCTTCCGAAACTTCTCGGGCATAGCCACCCGCCGCCACGGTTTCTTCTTCCAGGGCCACCTCAACAAATTTGGCTCCCAGGCTCTGCACTTCTTCCTTGACCGCAGGACGAATATCAAAGGCTTCCACAATGGCTCCTAAGCGCCGGGCCGTGGCGATCGCCTGTAAACCGGCCACCCCTGCGCCAATCACAAACACCTTAGCCGGAGCAATAGTACCCGCCGCCGTGGTCAGCATGGGGAAAAATTTGGGTAGGGCAGAAGCAGCCATGAGAGCAGCCTTGTAGCCGGCCACCGCAGCCTGGGAAGAAAGGGCATCCATGCTCTGGGCGCGACTACTGCGCGGGATCAGCTCCATACTGAATGCCGTGATCTGCCGTTCCGCCAGTTTTTGCACCTGCTGGGGATCACCGAGGGGATTGAGAAAGCTGATCAGTGTACTGCCAGAGCGCAGCAGATCAATTTCTGGCTGGCCATTCTCCCGCTCCCGCAGTGGACTGACTTTGACCAGAACGTCCGCTTCACCCCAGAGGTGCTCTGCAGAATGAATGATACTTGCCCCTGCGGCTTCATAATCCCCATTGCTAAAGTGAGCCTGCTCCCCGGCCCCTGCTTCTACCCAGACTTCATGCCCCTGCTTTACTAAGCGAGCCACGGTATCCGGGATCAGAGCAACTCGCCGTTCGCCCACTTCAGTTTCTTTTGCTACTGCTATTCTCATTTCTTCCAGCCTTGCTTTAGGTTTTTACCAGCCTTAGTTCTTAAACGCTGCGGCTTCGATCGTTCTTTCACTTCTTCCTACGCTAGGCTGATCCCCAAAGCCTGACCTCTATCTTAAAAATGTCTTATACATTGTCATGGTTTTCTCTATAGAAGTATGAACGAAAAAATCGCCTGAACATCTACATTTCAAGCGATCGGGGGTGCCTGGAGGCAAAGGTTTTGCTAAGTATAAGCAGGCCAGAGGAGAACTAGAGCAACTGCAGATTAGAGAAATTGAATTCTGTGGTGGTCTTCTCACCCTGCTTATTCACATGGATTACCTGACGGCTCATGAGGTAGTAGTTACCAAATTTTTCATAACCATCCTCAAATTCCATCTGCTGAATCACGTCATTGGTCTGGGGATTGCGGAAAACAGCAGTGTAGTTGGTCGAGACATAACCTTCTCCCGTATCCAGGCTGGCACGGTGATGAATCACAAAAGCCATTCTCCCCATCACCCGGCTGACCAGGCTGATCTGATTATTCCTGACCCGATAATTGGAACCCATCGCGTCGCCCTGGACGAGAATCTCCACCGCTCCGGTACTGTCAGTTTCTCCCAGGCTGAAGGTATTGTTACCGTGGGACACTTCAAAGGCATTGCGCTTGCGGTGGGTAATCACATCCCGCAGTTGGGTGTAGATTGATTCCTTTACCTCTTCATTGTCCAGACCGCTCACCTCGACCTTAAAGTCTGGTTCTACCCGAATGTGAGCATGGTAGGTTTCATCCCCCTGTTTTAATTCCACATCAGCGGTGTAACCGGGAAACTGCTGATCCCAGGTGTAGCGATTTTCGTAGGCAGCACGAAACAGATCACGGGCACTGCGTTGTTCAGTCAGGACTTCGGTCATGGGTTCTTTGCTCCTGGTTTGAGGCTTTTTCTAGTTTGGCACAAGGTCTGAAGCAAAATAGCTGAGGAGCTACCTTCCCTTTTAAAGCCCTCTATTATTTTTTATAAGAAATGCCGCTAGCGGGCCCAGTCCAGAACCATGATATTTTTATTAAAAAGCAATATTACAATTGCACTGATGAAGACGACAAACCTTAGCCTGGTCTTAACAGGGGTTGCTCTCTTGCACGGAGTTTCTCTATGCCAACCCGCCTCTGCCCAAACGGTCGAGGGACTGGTGGTTAATGTGGCAGATGGCGATACGGTGCAGGTGACAAGCGCGGGTAAACTTTTACGGGTTCGTCTTGCCTGTATTGATGCGCCAGAAATGGGGCAAAAACCCTATGGCAAAAATGCGGCGAATTATTTGACTCAGCTACTCCCGCCCAACACCCCTGTCACCCTGCAACTGGTGGACACCGATCGCCTCAATCGATCCGTTGCCCTCGTCTATCAGGGGAAGCGTTTGATTAATCTAGCTATGGTGGGAGCAGGACAGGCGGTGGTCTATCCCAAATACCTGAACCGCTGTCCCCAGCAGAAGACCAGTTTGCTCCGGGCCGAGGCTACCGCTAAACAAAACCGCTTAGGGTTCTGGAATCAGCCCAATCCGGGTATGCCCTGGGATTATCGTCATGGCAGAGGCAAATAAACGCCCAATTCTCTACCTTCGCGAAACTGATGGAAATTAACGCTTCTACTCCAAATTTAACTACTGATTTTCAGGTCTACGACTGCGATCTGCCTGCAGATACCCTGTCCTATTACCTTGCAGCGGATCGGATCGCCGTAGACACCGAAACTATGGGCTTAAAACCGCAGCGCGATCGGCTTTGTCTGGTGCAACTGGCCCATCCCCAGGGGTTGATCACCGTCATTCGGATTGGGCAGGGACAGCGATCGGCCCCCCATTTGAAACAACTCCTGGAACACCCCGGCACCACCAAGGTTTTTCATTTTGCCCGTTTTGATATCACCACCCTGCGTTATCACCTGGATATCTGGGTCCAACCGCTGTTCTGCACTAAAATTGCCAGTAAACTGGCCCGCACCTATAGCCCCCGCCACGGCTTAAAGGATCTAATTCGGGAGCTGGAAGGAGTGGATCTGGATAAAACAGCTCAGAGTTCTGACTGGGGCAACCCGAATAATTTGACTGAAGAACAACTCCGCTATGCCAGCAATGATGTCCGCCACCTCCTTGCGGCCCAAGCCAAACTGGTGGAGATGTTACAAAGGGAAAATCGTTGGCAACTGGCCCAGGAGTGTTTTCACTGTTTACCTACCCTGGCATCTTTAGATCTGCTGGAGTTTGAGGCCATTTTTGAGCATTGATAGTTTCAATAGTACAGCCGAATAAGCATTGATTTCTAACTAGATTAGTTTATGATCGGGCAGTAAAGATTGAAAACCCACGATCTGAGCCTTCTTCAGCAGCAACCTACACTTCCTCCCCACCATGTCAGATATTCCTTCTCTCAACGATATCCCACCCTGGCACATCCTGTCCGTCGATCAAGCTCTGCATAAAATTGGTAGCAACCGTACGGTTGGTTTAACGGAACAGCAAGTGCAGGAACGGCTGGGACAATATGGCCCCAATGAACTGAAAGAATCGGCTGGTCGTAGCCCCCTGGAAATCTTATGGGATCAATTCAAAAATGTGATGTTGCTGATGCTGATTGCCGTTGCAGTCATTTCGGCCGTCCTGGATCTTCGCAGTGGTGAATTCCCCAAAGATGCGATTGCCATTGCGGTTGTGGTGATCCTGAATGGTCTGTTGGGCTACCTGCAGGAAAGCCGGGCGGAAAAAGCTCTTGCTGCCCTGAAGGGATTGGCATCTCCTAAGGTGCGGGTGGTCCGGGACGGCAAAACGACAGAAGTCGATTCCCAAAGCCTGGTTCCTGGGGATGTCATGTTACTGGAAGCTGGCGTGAAGGTGGCTGCCGATGGTCGCTTAGTGGAAGCGGTTAACCTGCAGATTCGTGAGTCTGCCCTGACCGGGGAAGCGGAAGCCGTCAATAAACGGGCGGACATTCAACTCCTGGATGACACCGAACTGGGCGATCGGGTCAATATGGCCTTTGCCGGCACAGAAGTGGTGCAGGGACGGGGAACGGTTCTGCTCACCGGCACCGGGATGAATACGGAATTGGGTAAAATTGCTGCTGCCCTGCAATCGGTGGAATCTGAACCAACACCGCTGCAAAAACGGATGTCCCAACTGGGGAATACTCTGGTGACGGGAGCGATCGCCCTGGTGGTCCTGGTCATTGCCGTGGGGACAGCCTTTAACCCGCAAGCTTTTGAAGATCTGGTGAAAGTTTCCCTCAGTATGGCGGTGGCGGTGGTGCCGGAAGGTTTACCCGCAGTCATTACCGTTACCCTGGCCCTGGGAACACAGCGAATGGTGAAGCGCAATGCCCTGATCCGGAAGTTGCCCGCGGTGGAAACCCTGGGTTCGGTAACGACCATTTGCTCGGATAAAACGGGAACCCTGACCCAGAATAAGATGGTGGTGCAGCACGTCTTCACCAGCAAAGGTGGAGTTCAGGTGAGTGGGGAAGGCTACAATCCGGTCGGCGAATTCACTGAAAACGGTTCTCCCATCTCCTTTACCGAAAACCCAGACCTCAAAGATTTGCTCTTGGCGTGTATGCTCTGCAATGATGCCGTCCTGCAGCAGGAGCGGGGGGAATGGACAATTCTGGGCGATCCCACCGAAGGGGCCTTACTGGCAGTGGCTGGGAAAGCAGGGTTAGAGAAAGGTAAAAAAGATCGCTGGTTGCCCAGAGTGGCCGAATTTCCCTTTGATAGCGATCGCAAGCGCATGAGTGTGATTGTCGATACCAGCGGTAACCGCCATGAGTCGATCGGTACCCTGGCCCTCTACGACCCGGAGCATCTGCCCTACTTTATGTTTACCAAAGGCTCCCCGGAGTTAACCCTGGAGCGCTGTACCCATCTGGAAGTGGGTGATCATCTGGAACCCCTGAATGAGCAACGACGCAAAGAGATTTTAGAGCAGAATAATTATTTGGCCAGGCGGGGACTGCGGGTGCTGGGGTTTGCCTACAAAGGGCTGGCAGAAATTCCTCCCGAAAATTCGGCGGAAAGCAGTGAAACCGGGCTGACCTGGCTGGGTTTGGTCGGCATGCTGGATGCGCCCCGACCGGAAGTCCGCTTGGCGGTGGCCAAATGTCGATCGGCAGGAATTCGCCCGGTCATGATCACTGGAGATCACCAGTTGACTGCAAAGGCTGTGGCTGAGGATCTGGGCATTGCTAAGCCAGAAGATGGGGTGTTAACCGGACGGGAACTGGAAAACTTTACTCAGCAAGAACTGGAAGAGCGGGTAGAGCAGATCAGTGTCTATGCGCGGGTTTCACCTGAGCACAAACTGCGAATTGTCCAGGCCCTGCAGCGACGGGGTCATGTGTGTGCCATGACGGGAGATGGGGTGAACGATGCGCCAGCGCTTAAACAGGCAGATATTGGGGTGGCGATGGGAATCACTGGCACGGATGTGAGCAAGGAAGCCAGTGACATGGTGCTGTTAGATGACAACTTTGCCACGATCGTCTCTGCCGTTGAAGAAGGGCGGGTCGTCTATACCAATATTCGTCGATTCATCCGTTACATCCTGGGCAGCAATATCGGAGAAGTGATTACGATTGCCTCGGCTCCCCTGCTCGGTTTGGGGGGTGTTCCTCTGTCTCCCTTACAAATTCTCTGGATGAACCTGGTGACAGATGGTTTACCTGCTCTGGCCCTGGCGGTGGAGCCCGGTCGGCCTGCTACGATGCGACAACCCCCCAAACATCCGAAAGAAAGTATTTTCGCTCGGGGGCTGGGAGCCTACATCATTCGGATTGGGCTGGTGCTGGCGATCATCACCATTGCAATGATGTCCTGGGCTTACAACTACACTGAGCAGGTGCAGGGAGGACTTCTGGCCCGCGATCGCTGGGGCACCATGGTGTTTACCACCCTCTGTCTGGCTCAGATGGGTCACGCTTTAGCGATTCGGTCTAACACTCGCCTGTTCTACCAACTGGGTCCGCTGTCCAATCCCTATGTTCTAGCTTCCGTTGGTCTCACCACTATCCTGCAGCTATTACTCATTTATGTGCCGCCCCTGCAAAATTTCTTTGGTACCCGCTTTCTCTCCCCGATCGAACTGCTGATTTGTATTGGCTGTAGTGCCCTGATCTTTGTCTGGATTGAAGCGGAAAAAATCTTCCTGCGCTGGTACAAAAAACGGGGAGGAGCCTTACCGGATGTTTAGGGGTGCGATGCGGGTCTAAAGCTGCTGGAACCTTGCGGGGGTGAAATTACTTGCAGGAGATGACCAGCGGGGAGCGGATGGATCGGCAGGAAAGAGATAATAGAAACCAGTCATTGCTTGATCCTGCCCCTGCTCCCTTGTCAACGTGTACCTGAAATCCCTGCACCTGCGCTATTTCCGTAATTACCGTGAGCAGGTCATTGACTTTGCTGCCCCCAAAACCATTTTGGTTGGTCAGAATGCTCAGGGTAAATCAAATTTGCTGGAAGCGGTTGAGTTGCTCTCCACTTTGCGATCGCACCGCAGCCACCGCGATCGAGAGTTAGTGCTGAGCGGCCAGGAGAGCGGCCAGATCATTGCCACGATCGAACGGGACAGTGGCCCCCTGGATCTCACCCTTAACCTCCGTAGCAATGGGCGGCGGACCCTGATGGTCAACAGTGAACCCGTGCGGCGGCATCTGGACTTCCTGGGCCATTTAAATGCCGTAGAATTTTCTTCTCTCGATCTAGATCTGGTGCGGGGCACACCGGCAGAACGACGCAACTGGCTGGATAACGTGCTGATTCAATTGGAACCCTTTTATGCCCACCTGTTACAGCAATATAACCATGTCCTGCGGCAGCGCAATGCCTTTCTCAAGAGCTTTCAACGGGAGGGCAGCCTCGATCGGGCACAACTAGACCTCTGGGATCAACAACTGGCCGGCACTGGCACACGACTCACCCGCAGACGGCAACGGCTCTTAGTTCGCCTAGCTCCCCTGGCAACCCACTGGCATCAGGCTATTAGTGGAAAAAATGAAGATTTGCAGGTTCACTATGCCCCCAATGTTCCCCTGGAAGGGGATGAGCCAGAAGCCATTTATCAAGCATTTCTGGAAAAACTGCAACAAAAGGCGATCGCTGAACAGCACCAGGGCACCAGTTTAGTCGGCCCCCATCGGGATGAAGTAGAGTTAATCATTAATCAAACCCCTGCTCGGCAGTATGGCTCCCAGGGACAGCAGCGTACTCTGGTTCTGGCCCTGAAGTTAGCCGAACTGAAACTAATTGAAGAAGTGATCGGCGAACCGCCCTTATTACTGCTCGATGATGTGCTGGCAGAACTGGATTTACAGCGGCAAAATCAACTGTTGGAAACCATCCAGGATCGATTTCAAACCCTGATTACCACCACCCATCTGGGAGCCTTTGATGCCCAATGGCTAAAATCAGCCCAAATATTAAAAATTGGCGACGGAAAGATTATTGTTGCTTGAGGTAGGCTAATCTTCTGCTAAAATGAATTGAAACGATATTATAGTATTTAAACCAGTAAGTTTGGAATAAAAGGATGTCCCAGCGGTTGCCAATGAATCTTTTCGATCGATTAAGTGAAAGTATAGATAAGGCGATCGCGTTTCTACATGGTGAGCAGCTACCCTGTGGACAGTTTAAAACTCTGGTGGGAAGAGCAAATTGTAAAGAAGAAGAATGCCAGTTTGATAGTTCTCCTTTTACGACAACATTTGTGGTTTATAGCCTCTCATTTGTTGATGATGCAAGGGCGCTTCAGATGCAGGATAAGGCTCTAGATTTTTTAGAGAGGGAGGGATCACCTCCAGGACTATGGCGATTCTGGACCAAAGATAAGGGATATCGAAGTGCAATCAGTCCAGTATCAATTCCCCCCGATCTTGATGATACTTGTTGTGCATCATTTGTGTTGAAGAAGTATCGTAAACAGCCAAACAATCTAAAGTTGATTTTGGCAAATCGCAATCCGAATGGGCTTTTTTATACCTGGTTTTTGCCCAGATTTAACAACCTATTTATAGAGCCAAAATTCTGGCTGCAATCCATACTAGAAATCCCATCTCAGCTATTGATTTGGAAAAATACTGAAGCGGAACCTGGCGATGTAGATTGTGCAGTCAATGCGAATGCATTATTGTATTTAGGAGAAAGAGAAGAGACCAAGGCTGCGATCGAGTACCTTATCGACATTACGCTTAAGGGGGAAGATTCTATTTCGGATAAATGGTACTTAAGTAAGTTTGTTTATTACTATATGCTCTCCCGTGCCTATTTTAATGGGATAGTTAGTCTTGAAGCCGTGAAAGATGTTGTTGTGCATCATCTTGAAACTCAGCTTAAGCAGCAGGTAGGATCGCTCAATCCTCTTGATGCAGCGTTGGGAATTTGCTCATTGTTAAATTATCAAGAATATTCTAAGCTCCACTCAACCTACATAGAGCAAATCATTACTAATTTAATTGAATCCCAGTTTTCCACAGGGGGCTGGAGTCGAATCGCTCTTTACTATGGAGGCCCAAAGCAATATTATGGCTGGGGTTCTCAAGAATTAACGGCCGCCTTTTGTTTAGAAGCTTTGGCACGTTATGCATGCTCCCTAGTGGAATCCTAAAGAGTTATGAGCTGGATGTGAAAATGGTAGGGATTGGGTAGTAGCTTTTGCTGCGGCCTCTCACTCAGGTTAAGTCTACTTGATAGGTTAGTTGACTTGACAATATATGATCTCAGTATGCTAAGATTCTAGCAATTAAACTTTAAAGAACTTATTCAATATTAAAAAGTTCATCATGGCTAATTCTGACACTCCTAAAATTCCTCAGGATCAATTAGCTGAGTTTATCAATCTCTATCAATTTATGGCTACAGCCAGGGAAATTGATTTACTTGAAGAACAGTATGTAGCTCGAGGCGAAGCATTCTTTCATGTATCAGGAGCCGGACATGAAGCTGTAGCAACTCTTAATCCTCATCTTATACCAGAGGATTATCTACATTGCCATTATCGGGATAAAGCCTTGATGCTAGCTAGAGGTATCTCGAGCGAAATGTTTTTTTACAGCTTTTTCTGCAAAGATGCTTCGCACTCACGAGGTCGTCAAATGAGTGCTCATATGTCTGATCGTAGAACAAATATCTTGAGCCTAGTTGGCCCAGTAGGTAATAACGCATTACAGGCTGTAGGGATTGCTGCAGAAATCAAAAATCAACCGCAATCACCAATTGTATACTGCGGACTTGGTGATGGTACAACTCAACAAGGAGAAGTATTAGAAGCAATTGCAGAATCAGTTCGGTGGAAATTACCAGTTTTATTTCTAGTACAAGATAATAAATATGCTATTTCAACAATTACTCATAAAAAGACATTTTATAACTTGCCCGACAAAAACGCACAGAGCTTTTATGGTTTACCCCTTCTTTATTTAGAAGGGAAGGATCCTGTTTCGTGCTACAGGAGCCTTAAAGGCATTGTCACTAATATAAGAACATCCAGGACTCCTGCATTAGTAATAATGTCAATGGAACGTCTGGCTAACCATACTAATGCTGATGACCAATCAGTTTATCGGGATTCCAACGAGATTCACACAGCAATTAAGGAATATGATCCAATTGTCAATTTAAAACGAGATCTAGAACTATCCGGAATAAAATCTATTGATATTGATTGCATTCACCAATCAATTAGGGAGAGTCTTGTTGAAGTAGCTAAGCAAGTTCAACTTAGTAAAGATCCGCTACCTTGTCTTAATAGTAAAAAAAATCTACCCGACCATCTATTAGTAACAGCACTGAATGAGTATAGGGGTGGCTCATCTTCTAATAGCTTAACTATGCTTGAAGCGATGCGAAAGGTTTTATATGAGCGCATGGTGAAAGATACTCGTATTACTCTTTATGGTGAAGACATAGAAGATCCCAAGGGTGATGTTTTTGGTCTCACTTTAGGACTTAGTACTGCTTTTCCAGAGCGAGTATTTAATTCTCCTCTTAGTGAATCAACTATTGTAGGTACTTCAATTGGTCGAGCACTTGCAGGAGGTCGTCCAGTAGGCTTTCTACAATTTGCTGATTTCATACCATTGGCTTTTAACCAAATCGCTTCTGAGCTGGGCACTATGTTCTGGAGGACTGATGGAGCGTGGCAGTGCCCGGTTATCTTAATGATTACCTGTGGTGGCTATAGACCTGGTTTAGGCCCCTTTCATGCTCAATCAATGGAATCACTGGCAGTGCATACACCTGGTATTGATGTGGCAATGCCTTCAACTGCTGGAGATGCAGCAGGCATATTAAATTCTGCCTTTGACTCTGGCAGACCAACTTTAATCTTTTACCCAAAAAGTTGCCTGAATTTAGTTGATGCTGAATCAACAACTTCGCCTGATACAGAAAAACAATTCGTGCCGATTGGAAAAGCTCGGGTTGTTCGTGCTGGAGTAGATATTACGTTTGTAACCTATGGTAATGCTACTCAACTCTGTTTAAAGGTTGCAACCTCACTGGAGGCGATAGGTGTTGAGTCAGAAGTCATTGATCTCCGATGGCTTTCACCCTGGGATGAGGAGGCAGTCCTAAAATCTGCATTAAAAACAGCAAAGGTACTGGTTGTGCATGAAGATAACTATACCTGTGGTATGGGTAGTGAAGTACTAGCTACAATTGCAGAGAAATCTCCAATTTCCATTCAACTAAGGCGGGTGGCACGTCCAGATACCCATATTCCTTGTAATTTTGCCAATCAACTTGAAATTTTACCCTCATTCAAACGCATTCTTGAAGCCGCTGCAGATCTTTTGGATCTCGAAGTAGAATGGGCTATTCCTACTCAGAGTAACCAGGGCAACAGTACTGTGATTGAAGCAGTCGGATTGGCCCCTTCTGATCAAGTTTTAACGATTTTAGAATTATGCATCAAACCAGGCGATCAGGTCTCTGAAGGTCAAACGGTTGCAGTCTTGGAAACTTCAAAAGCAATTCTTGATTTCGAATGTCCAGTTCAAGGAATAGTGGAAGAAGTCTTTGTTGCCGAGAATCAAGAGGTATTGATTGGTGCGCCGCTTTTTCGGGTTACTCTCTCTGCTGATTCTAGACTTGCCCCCAAGCCAGTCACTCGTGAAGAAATAGGACAGCCCATATTCAAGCCCAAGAAGCAAAAACAAAGTCGATTAGAGAACCATGAGATTAAGAATGAAATCGCTGCCAAAGAGTTCAGTAGCAAAATTGTTGAGTCATGTTCACTGCCCTCATTAATTACTACACAATCATCTACTTCCCATTCTCAAGGAAAGAGCAATCCAGACCTAAGAATAATTGTGCCGGTTAAGCCCGATGGCTACAAAAGACCTTTTTTCTATGTTCATGGACTAGGGGGTTATCATCCAACTGTAAACTCAGCCTTAGCCAAATATTTTGATCAAGCCCGCCCTCTCTTTGGTATACAAGCCTTAGGGCTGGATGGGAAAAATCTGCCTCATACCAGCATTGAAGAGATGGCTAGTTTTTATATTAGTGAAATTAAGAAAATTGAATCTAAAGGGCCCTATTTGATTGGGGGTGTTTGCTTAGGTGGTTCTATCGCCTTCGAGATAGCTCAACAGCTCAAGCAACAAGGAGATCAAGTCTTATCTCTTGTTATGGTAGATAGTCCCAGGCCATTTTTGAACGAGAAAGAAGTTGGCTTCCTGGCAGATATAATCACTCAACAATCCCAGGTATTAATTGGTCAAAGTGCTCATCCGTGGTCCTATGACTCAACGGAAGAGAATATCCCCCCCTCAATATTGAGTTTTTTTAGAGTTTGGAAGGCTAATATTCAAGCTTTAGGAAGCTACCAACCAAAACAATACTCTGATTCTGTTACATATATCTCATCTGTCGATAAAATAGTTAATAGCTCTTATTTTGATCCATCCTATCCCAATAGCTGGTATGATCTTGTAACTTCTAAACTTGAAATTCAACTAGTTCCAGGTAACCACCTCACAATGCTATTTGATCCAAACGTCAAATATCTTTCCGAAAAAATCAATATCTGCCTAGATTTTGTTGATTCCATTTAACACTTAATCAAGAAGCACTATGAGAAAAATCCTTCACAATCCTGAATTACAAAAAGAGTTTTTGAAAACTGGTTATGCAAAAGTCGGTATGTTGACCGAGGAGCAAGTTGCATACATCTTAAATAAGGTTAAAGATTTACGCCCCCATGATAATTTCACTCCTGATCAGCAAGGAGTAGTTAAATGTTCATACCATTGTTCTTTTTTAGACACCAATCTAGAGTACAGACGCCAGACCCATGGGTTAATTAAGGATATATTTGAGCCTTTTGTTAACCAATACTTACATGGGTACCGTATCCTAAACTGCAATTTTTACGTTAAACCTGCTGGCACTGGAGAGTTTGCAATTCACCAAAACTGGCCTGCCATTTCAGATATCAACGACACTACAATTACTATTTGGTGCCCGCTAGTCAACGTCGATCGGTTCAATGGTACTCTCCAGGTTGTTGAGGGTAGTCATAAGCTCTTACCTCATATTGAAACTCCTACGGCTCCAGCTTATTTCACGAATTTTAAGGAGGCTTTAATTAGTAAGTACCTTAAACCCATTCCAATGCAGGCAGGTGAAGCATTGATTTTTGATGACAGTTTAATTCACTGGTCTCAAACTAATGAATCAAGTTTTCCTCGTATTGCTATTCAGATTCTATGTATTCCCGAAGATGCAACTCCAACCTTTTTCTTCAAGCTAAATGAAGAAATGTTTGAAATGATCCATGCCGATTATGATTTTTTTCTTAATTACTGTATCTCTGATCTATTTGTGCGGCAGCCTGAGTGGCATGGTTTAGGTTTTCTTAAAAGCCAAAATAGTTTAATTACCGAATCACAGTTTGCTCAGCTTTTAAGTCAAGGTGATCAAATTAGAGAAAAGATCTATCAAATCTAAGCAAAGTAAAATTTAAATTTTTTCTAACTCACCATACCATTGCCTCAAGAAATTGTTTTGGAATGAAAAAGGGGCCATAAATCTACGTTTGCGGAAGACTCGCCATCGATAGTTGCGTAGCAGTAAAGCCATAACCATTTTCATTTCGAGCTTGGCTAAAGCCATTCCTAAACAAGAGCGAGAACCTCCACCAAAACCAATTAGGCTATAGGGTTTTTTCCGAGATTCCTGGCGCTCTGGGCTAAATCGATCTGGGTCGAACTTTTCAGGATTAGTATAGATATCCTTAGCTTGATGAGTAAGGACGATAGAGTACTGAACTTTCCAGCCAGAAGGAACATGATAGCCGTTAAAATTAAAGGGTTTAACTACGCCACGAAAACCTTGGGGAACAGGGGGTCGTAATCGCTCCACTTCTAGCAAAACCTGATCTAAATAAGGCATCTGCTTTAATTGATCCATCCACGGGGTGCCTTGAGAAGAGAATTTAAGTTGTTCTGATCGGGTTTTGTCTTGAAAAATTGGATTCCAGGCTAGGTCTAAGCAAAGCCAGGTAAACATTGAAGCTGTGCTTTCATATCCTGCTGTTAAAAGCAGAATAACTTGGGTAATAATTTCAGAATCGGAAAGCGGTTGTCCATCTTCATCTTTAGCAGTAATCAACAAACTAAGTGCGTCGTTAGTGGGATTAAGACGGCGCTGCTGAATGACAGGACGGAGAAAAGCCTCTATTTTCCTTCGAGAAGCAACTGCACCTCTATAGTGAAACCACGTAAAACTACGTGCAACCGTAGATATTAAATTACCTAGTTGTCTAACGTCTTCATGTGTATTAGCACCAAGTGTATGTGTATCAGCACCAAGAATGATATTGCTAACAATAGTTAAGAACAATGTTTCAAAAAAATCTACTAAACAAACAGGCTGCTGCTCCCATTTGTTTAAATAGAAAAAAGCTACTCTCTCTATAGTATCAACATAACTGGAGAGAGCAGCACCGTGAAATGCAGGCATGAGCAATTTCCGATTACGCTTATGCTCTGCACCATCTTGAAGGAGAAGAGACCCACCAAACATCTTTTCAAAAGGCTTAGGCCAACCATCTCGCCAGTTAAAGTGGTCGAAATGGCTATCAAGGATAAACTCTGCAGCTTCAGGCCCAATCATAAAAACATAGGGATGACCAAAAAGATGAGTTTTGAAAATATTGCCGTATAGTTGATGTCGCTTGAGAATAAAGTTGGATTCCAAAAAAAAGCTCAGGCTTTCTCCGATAAAAGGATATCCCATCGAACCCGGTGGAAGGGCATGATTAATACTGTTAATGGTATTCATATACTAGACCTAGCCGCTATAGAGTATAATTCACAGATTTGAATTTATGCAATTATCATCTCATACATTTAGCCATTCTTGGTATAAGAACAATTCTCACAAAATTGCCCAGTTTTAACAGCTACCAATAGCTGGAACTCGCGTTCTCTCTAATATTAACCCAGTAAAGCACGTACTTTAGCCATTAGCTTTCTAAGATGGTTCGAATCTCGGGGCGGTTTAGAATTTAAGATTTCAAGCTGACTCTGAAAGATGAGTTTACCATAGTCATAAATTTTATGATCGTACTGGAGTAACTCATCTATTTTGTTAGCTAAACTTGAAGAAACAACTCCTAATTGCCGGTAGGAGGAATGAACATTTTGCTGACGTTCATTAGATACGTTTATCTCGGGATATGTGCCATAAACGTGAATCTGAAGCAAATTACAGACCAAACGACAGGAATCTGCAAAACTTTCTAAAATTCCAACTACAGCCATATTGTCAAGTCTACACTTGGCAGCATAAAAAATTGCATCCATATCTGCCTGATCCCAGATCAATTTTTCTACGGTAACATCGGGTGTTGATTTACCTAATAAAGGCTGAAGATCAAGTTCACAACCAAGTTGACGACTTTGACAATTTATAAAATTTTTACTCATAGGGGGATAATCAATAATTCGCTCAATATAATCATCTTTAGAAAATATATTAATTAGCTCATTGTAGGTTTGCCGATCGTGTTCTGAATAGTTGGCTGGATTATACTCATTCAGACAATAACGGCGTACAAAATGGATATTTGAAATGAATTGTTCGAAGGGGTCTCGCAGCATTGTCATACTGTCAACTGGTCGATCTAAAAGACTAAATAGACCAGTACCGAAATGCCCACCAAAGCATTTATATGAGTTGATTTTCTGACGACTCAATTGTAGTAATTGAGGTAGCTCATATACAGGCAACCAGCGTTTTGGTTTATAATAACTTCTCAGTAGTTTATTTAAAGAAGTACCACCGGTCTTTGGGATATGTAGAAAATAGATTGATTGGGGGGGGAATACTTTTGAATTTGGTTTACTCATATAAGTCGGCTTTTTTATTTAACCAGAATGCTCAATGATTATTTTCGATAAGTGTTGATCACTAATAGTAGGTATTCCATTTTGTTTATGCAAGCATTGCCTGATACTTTTGACAAAAAATAATGAGACACAGCTAGAGAAAAATCGTTTTATTAACAATTTCCCAGCGCAATAAAAACCAAACATCTCTAAACCACCACCATATTCTCTGAGGATAAATTAGAAGGTGAACAGCTAGGACTATGAGATTGGAAATGTCTTTATTAACAGCCAGGAGTAAGAAAGTGAACGGATAGAATAATTCATAATATTCTTGAAAAATAAACCGATGGTTGGGTAAGGGATCAACAGCAACCGGGGTGGCATTCCAGAAATGATGTCGTAGCCATTCCGTGGACAAATAAAGGACAAAAAAGAACCACACCAAATTCATCTTTGTAATAAAGAATATCAATGCTAGCATTAATATTTCAATAGGGAGCAAAGCTAGCTTGGCGACTTTAATAATATATTTTGGTGAAACTATTATAGCAAAGGTATTTACTCCAGCTGCACGATCGTTCTCTAGGTCAATAAGTTGGTGCCAGAAAATTCCCCGTAGTCCTGTTGCCAGTGACCAGAGAGTAATTGCGCCAAGCCAAACTATTGGGACGGGTTGAGCAAGTACCTGGCTTACCAATAAAACTGCAAAGACCTGAGGAAGAACATGGGCACCCAAAGCATCAGCTATAGTTCCCCTGAAGCTACGTTCCTTCAGACGCAGAGGCCGTAATGAGTAGGCCATGAAAATAGCAACCATACTGAGGTAGACGATTAGCAGCCAGGGATATTGAAGGAGTAGAATTACACAGAGTCCGATCGGTATAGTGCAACTGATTAAGATAAAAATTTGAACAGAAGGAGAGCGCCCGGCCATCTGATTAGATTTACCACTGAGAACATCTTGCTCTTGATCGCTAAAATCGTTGAGGAGATGGGCAAAAATCGCTATAAATGACAAGGAAAAAAGTAGAAAAAGCAGCCAGTACCAGATTTTGATTAAAGAGGAATTTAATATAAATGCTGTGGCATAGGCTGTGCCCATGACAGGTGCCCCTTTGATCAACCACCATTCCCCTCCCCGGATCAGAGCGAAGGCTTGATTTGGCTTTTCAGAAATTTGCCTTAGCATCATTTTCCTAGCCCAGAAAAGAACGTAACTTGAAAAAGAATTTGCTCAAATTTGAATACTTAGCATTTTTGTCATTCGATTCTCTAGGTTTTTTATTTAACTCTTGAAGTTGGCGATCGAATATAGCTTTCCCATATGCATAGATTTTATAATCATATTGAATTAGTTCATCAATTCTATCAGCTAAGTCAGCAGAGATTATGCCAGACTGGCGATAGGAGGCTTGAGGGCCTTTTTGCCGCCCAGGAGCTATGTTTAATTGGGGACAAACCCCCTGAAAACTGATCCCCAGAAAGTTGCAGATTAAACGACAGGAATCACCAAAATTTTCGACGATCCCTACAGCAGCCATGGGATCGAGGGTACGTTTGGCACTATTAAAAATTACTTCCATATCTGTTTGATCTGCAATTAATTGGTCGAGAGTTATAGATGGGGAGCCTTTTCCTAAGAAAGGCTGCAAATCTAAATGACAACCAAGATAACGGGTTTGATAATTTGCAAATATTCCAATAAAAAAAGGATGATTTATAATTCGTTCTATATAATTACTCTCGGAGCATATATTTATTAGTTCGGTGCAATATTGCCGATACTCAATCGGGTAATCATCTAGCTTATGATTATTTATAATTTTGCGAGCAAAATTTATATTAGAAATAAATTGCTCAAAGGGATCACGCAACATTGTAATGCAGGACACTGGACGATCTAGAAGGCTGAATAAACCAGTACCAAAATGCCCCCCAAAACATTGATAAGTATTGATATCCTGACGACGAAGTGTTAACAATTCAGGCAGGGTGGCAGCGGGTAGCCAAAGTTGTGGTTGGTAATGGTTTCGCAACAGATAACTTAGAGACGAACCAGCGGTCTTGGGAATGTGTAAAAAATATAATAAGTTATTTTGGGAATTCATTTATTTTTATTATTGAGTGTGTAAAAAGCTTTGGCCTGGGAGTATATCAAGGATTGGGTTTTGGTGTAAGCTAATTAAGTACAGGTTTAATGCCATTGTCCAGGTAAATAAATAGATGTTTGAACTCCCTGACAAACCTGTAGAGCTGGATGATGAAAGGATTTCACCTCAAGATACATGGGAACATCTGTAACCCCTTTAAGTCCTAGCATACTATGATTTTCCATATGGGATATGCCAGCAATCAGGTTATAGCGACCAGGCATGAAGGGCAGATTCTCAACTAAGCAGGAGAAATGATTAGTTCCGACTTTTATGCTATAGGAACGATCGCCATAACCACCATAAAGCAAGGCAAGGTGGGAGGTATCGCTCCGGCGAACTAATATGTAGACTTCGATATTTTCCTTGTCAATTTGTGATTCACAAATTATTTCAAACTTCACCTGGCTACCGGGTCTAACTTCCGGTGCATCTAAGGGAGTAATCTTTACTTCTGTAATTTGCACCATGCCAAACTGATAGCCTTGCTGATTGAATAGTGAAGTTTGATTAGCCTGTTGCGATAAAGGTAGTTGTGTATTGATTTGGTCTTCTGCTTTGATCTGCATTAGTTCATAGTAGTCAAATAAAACCTCACTCGTTTTACCAAGACGATATTCTTTACCATGATCTAAGATGAGACATTGATCGCAAAGCGATTGAAGAATAATTGGCTCATGGGAAACGAGGATAAGACTTCCCCCGTTCTCAAGATAATTTCTTAAAAAGTGGTTGAACTTTTCTCTAAACTTGATGTCACCGCCCCCAAGAGCTTCATCAATAATAAACACATCAGGACAAAGCCGTGTGTAGATTGAAAAGGCAAGGCGCAGTCTCATTCCTGTGCTGTAAGTACCGAGGGGAGAATCAATGAAATCTCTAATGCCAGAATGATCAATAATCTCATCGACATTTTCGCTAATTTCCTTGAGCGGCATACCATGCATGGAAAGTTTATTATAAATATTTTCCCTACCCGTTTGAACTGGATTTAGCCCCGACTGGTTATCAATCATAATAATGCGATCGGTATACCAGCGAATTTCTCCACGGGTAGGGCGTAAAATTCCTATCAGGAGGTTCAATAAAGTACTTTTTCCAGAACCGTTGTGTCCAATTAGCCCAAGTGATTCACCCGCTTTTAATTGTAAACTTACGTTATTTACAGCCCAAAATTCCCCTTTTCGCAAGGAATCACTCTGCTCACTTTGGCGACGAAATTCCCACAAAATATCTTCAATAGTATACTTTTGGGCCAACCTCGGATCGCGGCAAAAACGTTTGGATAGATTTCGAGTTTCTAAAAGAATGTTTTCCATAATCTTTAAAATTGCCTTTGCATCGCTTGGACTAGTTCAGCGATCGCTCAATCACATAGGGTAAACTCAAGCGACAGAAAAGCCAACCACCCAAAAGTAACATAACAGACAGGGGTATTACTAGCCAAAGGGCAGGCGGATAAATCATAGGGGCTCCATAGGTCCAGGAACGAACTGCTTCAAAGGGATAAGTTAGAGGATTAATCAGAAACATTTTGTAGTACCAATTGCCTGGGGAAGCTGCCACGAATACTGGGGTTAGCCCAAAGAACAACCAGGGCATAAATTGCAACAAGCTTTCCACGTCCTTACTCAGCGCATTCCAGGGGGCTAGAAGTAAACCGGCACCAGCACCTAATGCAATTATGACGGCAAATCCCAGGGGGGCGAGTAGGGCAGTCGGTTTGGGTATAACATTAAAAAAGATTAGAACGGCAATTAAAACTGGTAGCCGCATAATAAAAGAAAAAGCAGCTTCTCCCAACCCTGCCAAAATCAAACTTTCGATTGGAATTTTCTGACGAATAAGCAGATGAATATACTGACTTAAAAACATCCTTTGATTGATTAGACTTTCCAGAAAAGTCTGCATCATAATTACGCCAAAAATACCGTAGACCTGTGGTGGAAATCCCCCATCCGATATTCCCGGTATATTTGCTCTTTGCCCCACTGTCAGGAGAATGGCGATCAAGGCTGAGGGGACAAAGGCCCAGAAAAGTCCTAGAGATGAGTAACGATAACGTTGGGCAATATTCTGTAGAAACAACCGCTTGGCGAGGGGAACGGCTAAGGTCAAATCTTTCCAGGCATTCTTTAGAAAGGCTTTCCGCCCAAGTAACTGACTTCTAGCGCTGTAAATAATCAACGGTGTATGCAAGTGGGAATCGTTAAGGGATGGCTTTTCGCATTGAGAATCAGAGTTTGCCATAGTACTAAATTACCTCATTCGTTGGATAGCTAGCGTATCGTGTCCCCATGAATTATCCCAGTTGCTCCAGCCTTTATTCCTATGTGAAATTAATTTTAGGTCGGGCCATGCCTGTAAAAATGAGCTGATCCACGTGGGCGAAGATAAAGATATACCATAATCTGTCTCTCCAGAATAATTTGTGTAACCGAAACCAGAAGTTGCGTAGCTTTTCAATATTTGTTCAATGTTACTTTGATCCAAACCCAGAGTTAGCTGACCCTGTCGAAGTTCTTCAGCAATAAAAGGTCCATGAGCAGAAAAAATGAGAATACCATTAATTTCAAGTCTTTCGCGAAAAAAAGTCAAGAGTTTGCGCCAATTCTCTATATCAAAATGGGTGAATAAAGATCCACACCAAATTAAATCAAACTGATCACTTACGGGAATAAGTAGGGGATCTGGATTTGAATAAGCTCCTTTAACTTTAAAGTTTTTGACGCAATAATCTACCCCATCACGATCAATATCACAGGCTGTAATTTCCGCCTCAGGAAAGGCTATCTTAAAAAATCTTAGTTCTCGCCCATGACCGCAGGGCAAGTCCAGTATGGTTCGAATTCTCCTTCTACCAGCCTTCTTCAGTACCGCTTGTACAGCATCAAGGGCAGATGCTCCCCACATGAAGTAATACTTAGGTCCGGTTTGATACATTAAGTCATTGGAAGAGATAGTCTTGATGAATTTTGCTTGATTGATCAGGCTACTGTATCTAATCTGCTTTAACAGATAGCGGAACCGCCGAAGAAACATTGGATGTTGCATTGTTTGCGGATTGGTCAAGTTCAAACTTTACTTGTAGCAATCACTGCCTTTTGGATCTGGCTCAATTTTTGGAGTTTTTCGGCAAATACCTGTTCCGGATGATGGGGGACGTGTTGGCGGATCGAGGTGGCAGCAGTTTTACCAATTGCTTCCCATTCATGGCGACGTTGCCAGGCCCGCTCCATAGCCTCATCGAGGGCAGCAAAGCAGGCCCCTGAAGCTATAAAACCCGTAACATTGTCTAATACAACTTCGGAGACACCCCCCACCGCAGTTGCAATGGCCGGTCTGCCACACATCATCGCTTCCACCAGGGCCAGAGGTAACCCTTCGGCACGGGAAGGCAGAATCAGGGCATGGTAATTTCGCCAGAGTTCAACAATATTATTGCTGAATCCAGGAAAACCCACATTGGGCAGTTGCCAGAGTTCAGCTAGTTGGAGCAGGGAATCATAGTTGCAGCCCTGACCAAAGAAGTCTATCTTGAGATTGCGCTTACGCCACTTGTCTTGAGCCAGCACATTCAATAAAATATCCTGACCTTTATCCAGAATCCAAAACCGGGCTACACAGGCTAAGCGGTAATGATCTGCTTCCACGGGCCAGGGCAAAGACTCCGTAATTATGGCTTGATGAGGGTTTCGCACAACTTCAGCCTGGGGTAATCGTTTTCCCAACTGTGCTTCGGTTAACTGCAAATTGTGTTGAGATACGAAAAAGCAGGATTTGGCTGTCTGATACCCTTGCAATAAGGCGGAACGAATATGATCAGGTGGCCAGAGCAGATCAGAAGCTTTTTGAGAAATAATTACATAGTCCAGTCCCAGGGACTGACAAATATTCATATATGAAAGCCCATCAAAGTTATCCCCCTGGCAGATCACCACCAAATCGGGTCTTAAAGTCCCTAATATCTGGTTCAGACTGGCCATCGGAGAAAAACTAGTAGAAGAGGAAGTAAGTAAAATAAAAAAATTAAAAACTTTTCGTATAAAGTCAGAGAATTTGTATATATAAAGGTTGAGCCGCCGAACAACTTTATAGATAATTAGCAAAGGAAGGGGAAGCTTGGATGGAAGGCTCGAATCAAATTTCTTTGCAGGTCTTAGAAACCTTTTCCAACCCAATTTATTAATATCCTGAACTTTAACTCCAGCATTAATGAGCTCAACTATACGTCGGTGGTCGTGCTGAATGTTCATCTTAAAGACATGAACCTGAAAGCCTTGCTCCTGTATGCAAAGGGCAGCTTTTGACCATAACTCTTCACTCCCACCCCAGGATTCCTGGCAGGAGCTGATAAACGCCAAACTCCCAAACGTGCAAGAGCTGACACCCGTAGGGATATAAAGGTCATCATCATGACCATTCTTTGATTTAGACAAGGGTTATTCATCCTTATGATAGATGTATTCCAAACCCCCCCCGCAGAATTGAATCCTAACCCATTTAGATCTGATTGGCAATAACTTGTAAGTAATTTATAGAACATTCTTTATTACTAGTGCTGATGCATCTTTACAATTGATCTGAGAGGAGGATCTTTGCGGTATGTTGATAAAAGTAAATGCTAGAAAGGTGACCGAACGTAATCGTGCTATCCGTTCCTCCCCATAAGAAAGCCAGAGCCTTAAAATCATCCAGTCGTCGTCCAGCTAAAGAACTCTGTAGTGAATGCGGCCTGTGTGATACCTACTATGTTCATTACGTTAAAACCGCCTGTGCCTTTCTGAATCAGCAATTTGATCACCTGGAAGTCCAAACCCACGATCGCCCCCGCAATTTAGCGGACGACAACGAACTTTATTTCGGTGTGCATCAGGAGATGATGGCGGCCCGCAAAACCGAACCCATCCCTGGGGCCCAGTGGACAGGAATTGTCAGCACGATCGCCATTGAAATGCTTAATCGCGGGCTGGTGGAAGGGGTGGTCTGTGTCCAAAATACAGCGGAGGATCGGTTTCAACCTAAACCCGTGATTGCCCGCACCCCTGCCGAGATTTTGGCGGCAAGAGTGAACAAACCTACCCTATCCCCGAATCTGTCTGTACTCGAGCAGGTAGAACAGTCGGGGATGAAGCGGTTACTTGTGATTGGGGTGGGTTGTCAGATTCAGGCGTTGCGATCGGTGGAACAACAACTGGGCTTAGAAAAGCTATACGTGCTGGGTACGCCCTGTGTGGATAACGTGACACGGGCTGGATTGCAGAAATTTTTAGAAACTACTAGCCGATCGCCCCAGACCGTGGTTCACTACGAATTTATGCAGGATTTTCGCGTCCATTTCAAGCATGAAGATGGTTCCGAGGAAACCGTGCCGTTTTTTGGCTTGAAGACCAACCAACTCAAGGATGTGTTTGCCCCCTCCTGTATGAGTTGTTTTGACTACGTTAATGGTCTGGCGGATCTAGTTGTGGGCTACATGGGGGCCCCCTTTGGCTGGCAATGGCTGGTGGTTCGCAACGATCGGGGTCAGGAAATGCTGGAACTGGTCAAGGATCAACTGGAAACTCAACCCGTGATGTCCCAGGGCGATCGGCGGGCTGCGGTGCAACAGAGCATTCCAGCTTACGATAAGGGTGTTACTCTACCCATGTGGGCCGCCAAATTGATGGGAGTGGTGATTGAAAGGATTGGCCCCAAAGGGTTAGAGTATGCTCGCTTTTCGATCGATTCTCACTTCACCCGCAATTATTTGTTCGTCAAACGCAACTACAAGGAAAAATTGGCCAGCCATGTACCGGAATTTGCCAAGCGCATTGTCAACCAGTACAGACTGCCAGAGTAGATGGGTAGGGAAAAAACCACCAGACTATACGGCTAGGAACCGCTGAATCACTTCCTGACTCAATTCACTGGTCGGTCCAGCGGCAACAATGCCCCCTTTCTGCATGGCGTAATAAAAGTCAGCCTGGCGGACAAAGTGAAGATGTTGTTCAACTAACAGAACTGAGATGCCTGTGGTGGCAATAATCCGCCGTACCGCCGCTTCAATTTCCAGAATAATTGAGGGCTGAATGCCTTCCGTCGGCTCATCTAACACTAACAACCGGGGACGGCCCATCAGGGCGCGGGCGATCGCCAATTGTTGTTGCTGACCCCCACTGAGATCGCCACCCATCCGTCCCAGCATTGTGTTTAACACAGGGAAGAGTTCAAAAATTTCTGCTGGGATCTCTTGTCGGTTTCCGTTACGCTGTGGCCGTGCCTCCAGTCCCAGGAGGAGATTTTCTTTAACGCTAAGCCGTGGAATAACTTCTCGTCCCTGGGGAACATAGCCAATTCCCAAGCGGGCCCGCTGATCGGGGGTTTTGTGGGTAATGGGTTGCCCCTCCAGTTGAATTGTGCCGATACGGGGGAAGAGTAACCCCATAATCGTTTTTAACAGGGTGGTTTTGCCAACCCCATTCCGCCCAATCAGACAGACCATTTTGCCTGCCGGAACCGTCATATCGACATCCCGGAGAATGTGGCTTTCCCCGTAGTAAACATTCAAGTTGTTAATCCGCAGCATCGGCTCTGCATTGGCATTGGAACTGGGGATAGATTGGGGGAGGGTATTCATAATCAGGATAAATTCTCAGCTTGGGAAAGAGAAATTAAAATCAGTTAGAGCGTATATTGGCATCATTTAGAGGGGCTTGGGAAAATAAACTTGGTTCCCCTTGTGCAAATCTCAACTGGGTAGATACCCCGGATCGACGCTGCTTAGAGGGGCTGGAGGTCAGACTTTAAGTTCGCTTCCAGGTCTTGCACCCGCTCTGGTGGCAACTCCAACAACGTCAAAAGTTGCTGATAGATCTGCTTTTCGGGAACAATCACGTTCGCATCTGCTTGCATGACCTCGTAGCAAACCCGTACTGCCATTTCCTTCGCCTCCACCGTCGTCAACTTGGGGGTTAGGGTTTCGATCGGAATATGGCGCAGGAGTAAATTGGGTAATACTTGTTTGAGTTGCAACTCGTGGGCTTCATCCTGAGCAAAGGTTGTGCAGAGCCGACTCAAAATCGTATTCACTTCTGCCGGTGCAATCTGACCATCCACCCAGGCCATTGAAGCTGCAATTTGCATTAGGATCAATTGCTCCTTATCCAAAGCTTTAGAGGCTGCTGAATGGGACGCATTGACTCGATCTTCCACCTGACTGACGACCTCTGGGGGCAAGTCCAGGAGTCGCACCAGGGTTTGGTACATCTCCGATTCTTGCTGATCGATTAAGTTGGAGCTAATAATCTCATAGCCCAATTCCAACACCTGTTCCCGCTCTTTGGCCGTTTTGAGCTGGGGCACCAGATATTCTAAAGGTTGTATTTGGGCCAAATAATTGCCTAACTCGTGACGCAAGCTTTTTTGTTGCTCCAGGGTTTCGCCAAATTGACGACTGAGACGAGACAAAATGATTTCCTGCTCCACCGCGGCAAAGGCTTGATCCGTCCAGGCCATCGTCGCGGCAATCCGTAGCATAATCATTTGTTCTTCAGTAATGCTCGGTGCTTGCCCCAGATAAACTTCGATCACCCGCCCGTCATTTTGCACCTCGTCCATGCTGCCTTCACACAGGACGGAACCCTGATGCAAAACTGTTACTTTGCGAGCAATCTGACGGACAAACTCCATATCGTGCTCAATCACAATAATGGAATGGCTTTCAGCTAAGGAAAGTAATAGCTCAGCCACATTCGCTGTTTCTTCATCCGTTAGTCCTGCCACAGGTTCATCCACCAGCAGTAATTTGGGGGATTGGGCCACCAGCATGCCAATTTCCAGGCGTTGCTTCTCACCATGGGAGAGTAATTCAGCCGTAATATCGGCTTTAGAGGTGAGTCCGATCGTCTCCAGCAATCCGTTAATAGTGCGTTTCTCTGCAACTGAGGTGCGTCCCAGCAAGGTCGAAAAGACATTTTTACTCCGATTCGCCGCCAGTTCCAGGTTTTCGCGGGGGGTCAGCTTCAGATGGACTCTAGGGGTTTGAAACTTGCGCCCAATCCCCAACCGGGCAATTTCATGTTCCTTGAAGGAGCGTAAATTCCTGCCCTGAAAACGCACTTGTCCGATCGTCGGTTGCACCTTGCCCGTGATCACATCCAGAAAAGTAGTCTTACCCGCGCCATTCGGACCAATAATCACCCTTAACTCGCCCTCATCCATCGCAAAGTTGAGTTGATTCAGGGCTTTGAAACCGTCAAAACTAACGGTCAGATTCTCGATCTCCAAGATTTTGGCGTTCATAGTTCACTTCTGGATCTTCTGCGAGACTGGGGTAAGTGGATAACTGTCGTTTGCCCAGCAGTTTCTGGACTTGGCGGATGCCGTCTGTTCTAAGCCAGCCGATCAGTCCACCCGGTAGCACCGTGACAACAATCAGAAACAAGGCTCCCTGGAAAAAGAGCCAGATTTCAGGAAACTGTTCGCTTAAAATACTTTTGGCAAAATTAACAACTAGATCTCCCAGGATGGCACCTATCAGGGTTCCCCTTCCCCCAACTGCAACCCAGATCACCATTTCGATCGAAAAGGCAATATCCATCGCCTTGGGGGTAATGATCCCGGACTGCACGGTGTAGAGAGCTCCGGCGATCCCAGCCAGTCCAGCGGAGACGGCAAAGACCAGGACTTTGAAATCGGTGGGATCATAACCAGAGAAGCGCACCCGGCTTTCATCATCCCGAATCGCAATCAGCAAGCGACCAATCCGACCACTGGTGAGCCAGCGACACAGGGCGTAGGCCGCAACCAGAAATACCACACTCAGGGCATAAAAAACTGACTGTGCCTGGTCAGAGCTAGTGACTATGCCAAAAATTGTTGTGGTGTCCGTTTTCAGACCATTGGTGCCATTGATCAGCTTTTGCTGTCCATTGAAAAAGTTGAAGAAAACGATCAGGGCCGCCTGGGTGAGGATGGAAAAATAAACGCCTCGAATCCGGTTGCGAAAGATTAGATAACCCAGGGCAGCGGCAACCAGGGTGGGAATGCCAATAATTGCAATGATTGTAAAGGGCAGGGAGTAGAAGGGTGCCCAGAACGCTGGCAGTTCAGTTACGCCATAGAGGGGAAAAAAGTCAGGAATCTGGCCTTTGGGCAATTGCAACTGCAGGTACATAGCCAGGGCATAGCCACCCAGAGCAAAAAAGATACCATGGCCCAGGCTGAGCATTCCGGTAAAACCCCAGATCAGGTCAATTCCCAGGGCAACAATTCCCAGAGAGAGATATCGCCCAAGCAAATTCACCCGGAAGGACTGACCAATGGCATTCAGCCAGGGGGGAAGGACAAAGATCACCACCAGGGCCAGCACAAGAACCGTCACAGCTTCAATCAGAAGCGATCGGCGCCAATGGCGAGATGGGGAAGAAGTGCGAATGTCAGGAACCTCTACCGTCATGATTTTCCTCTAGGCATCTACCGTTCTTCCTTTCTGAGGGAATAAGCCGGCTGGACGAACTTGCAGAAAGGCCACGATCAGGGCAAACACCATGACTTTAGCCATACTGCTGGTCGCAAAAAAGGTGAAAAAATCTGCCAGGGGCTTAATCGGTGCCAGCCAGAGGGCAATTGTACCAGAACCCACCAGATAGGTGGTAATTCCAATTGCCATTGCAGCAACGATACTGCCTACCAGTTTGCCTACCCCTCCAACGACAACCACCATGAAGGTATCGACAATATAGTTTTGCCCAGTATTGGGCCCAACTGAACCCAGCAGACTGACAGCGCAACCCGCCACACCCGCCAGGCCAGAGCCGATCGCAAAGGTGAGGGCATCGACTTTTTGAGTGGGAATTCCCAGGCAAGCACTCATACTGCGGTTTTGGGTCACAGCCCGAATCCGTAATCCCCAACTTGAGCGTTGTAGGAACTGATAGATCCCCAGCACACAGAGGATGGTCAGAGCAATGATGAACAGACGAGCACTGGGCAGTTGATAGTTACCCAAGGGAATGCCACCCCGTAGCCAGGCCGGTGCGGTTAAGTCCTGATTCCGGGCACCAAACCAGGGTTGGGTAACCGCCAGCTTATAGGTTTGACCGAGCAGGCTTCCAGTTACAATGGCAATTCCAGCAGAGAGGGGCAGCAAAATAGCGATCGCCCAACCGCGCAAACGATCCCAGTCCGCTCGGCGGGATAGCAGCGTCATGGCCCCGAAAAAGAGGAAGCAAAAAAGCACCAGACCAATCACCAGCACCCAGTTCACACTGCGGACCAATTGCTGCAGGATCAGGCTGACCCCCCAGGTGGCGAGGAGGGTTTCTAAGGGCCGCCCATAGAGATAGCGAATCACCCCGCGCTCTAAAACTAAACCCACTCCGGCGGTGACCAGAAAAGCCATGATCAGGGCGACGAACATATAGAAATCAAACAGATGGATATTAACCGTGTAGAAACTAAAAACAGGCTTGTTAGGCAGCAATTCAAACCCGTTCTGCACCACCACCGTGGTATAGGCCCCCAGCATCATCAGCTCACCGTGGGCCATGTTGATTACACCCATTAGCCCGAAGACGATCGCTAAACCCAGGGCCGCCAGGAGCAACACTGAGCCGATGCTGATGCCGTTAAATATTCCGTCTAATATTCCGGTAAACAAGATCTTGCCTGTGAGTAAAAAACGTTATTTGAGGAGTAAAGTGAGTGATTCACCCTACTCCTCTCAAGGAATCCTACGCGATCAGGTTCCAGTCATCTTGAACTTACCAGGATTGGCCTCAGTAGTATTGGTCCAATCACAGGTATAGCCCTTGGTCTCGGCTACAAACTGGTTCCAGGGAACAGGCTTGACAGGTTTATCTGTAGCGTAAACAATCTCAAACAGACCATCCTCACGCACCTTGCCAATCCGCACATACTTGGAAATGTGGTGATTGCTTTCCATGGTGACCCCCGGACCTTCTGGGGCATCAATGGTCTGACCGATCGCGGCCGCCCGCACCTTCTCCAGATCATCTGCTGTACCGGCTTTCTCCACAGCCTGCTTCCAGAGATAAACCATGATATAGGCAGCTTCCATCGGGTCATTGGTCACCCGATCTTCGCCATACTTGGCTTTGAAAGCTTCTACAAACTTCTTGTTGGCCGGATTATCCACGGTCATGAAGTAGTTCCAGGCGGCAAAGTGGCCCTTCAGGTATTCGGGACCGATCGCCTTCACTTCTTCTTCCGCAATACTGACCGACATGGAGGGATACTTATCTGGACCCAGACCAGCACCCTGCAGTTGCTTGAAGAAGGCTACGTTGCTGTCACCGTTGAGGCTGTTGTAGATAATTCCACCGTTGGGCATGGCGGTTTTAATCTTAGAAATCAACGGGGTGACTTCCGTACCACCCAGGGGGATATAGTCTTCACCGACGACTTTACCACCCTTAGCCTCGAGTTGAGCTTTGATGATCGTGTTGGCCGTGCGGGGGAAAACGTAGTCTGATCCCACCAGATAGAAGGGTTGGCCTTTGTACTGTTCCAGCAGCCAGTCCACGGAAGGCTCAATTTGCTGGTTTGGCGCGGCACCGGTGTAGAAGATGTTTTTAGAACATTCCTGTCCTTCATACTGCACCGGATACCAGAGCATGTGTCCCTTGGACTCAAACACGGGCAGAACGGCTTTACGACTGGCGGAGGTCCAGCAGCCAAATACCGTTGCAACTTTGTCCTGATCGATCAGCTTTTTGGCTTTTTCGGCAAAGGTGGGCCAGTCTGAAGCTCCATCTTCCACAACGGCTTCAATCTGCTTGCCCAACACCCCACCAGCTTTGTTGATCTCTTCGATCGCTAACTGTTCAGCATCGACAACGCTCTTTTCACTGATCGCCATGGTGCCGCTGAGAGAGTGCAAAATGCCTACCTTAATCGTTTCACCACTGGCGGCTGGAGAACCCTCAGGGGATGGGCTGGTTGCAGTGTCTGGCTGACCACCACAGGCTTTCAACAGGACACTCGTGCCTAAGGCGGCAGTACCATAAAGAATAAACTTACGTCTTCCAAATCCTTCTGTCATTTACTTAACCCAGGTATATTCGAGAACATCCTTACCAGCCTTTCAGAAACCGGACTATTCTGAGTGCAAGCAAGGTGAGACCACGGAAAATTGGTAATTCTTTGAGATGATAAAACTCCCCCCTTCTTAAAGATGTGATCTATTATACACTCTTGTCAAGATATATTCATTGCAATATTTGAGGGCTCATAAATTAAAAGAGTCTGTGGATGTATTGATAACGAAAAGCTGTTTGGGGTTGAAGTTAAGATGCTATAAAGCTTGGCAAGTTACTCAATGAGCAGATTTACAATCAGATCATGGGGATGTGTGCTTCACATCCAGGCTTTGAAGAGGAACGAACTATGCCACAGATACATCCGGTAGGTGTTGGGTTGAGAGCGCGGGTTGCGGAGTTAGCAGCTGATTCAAATGCAAAGGCCATCGCTGTTGGTGTTGCCGCTGTTGCCATCACTCCCTTAGTTTTACCCCTGGTCAAACCTGCTCTCAAAGCCACAATTAAATCTGGCGTAGCACTGCTTGAACGAGCAAAGGGGACGATCGCCGAAGCAGGAGAATTTTTAGCAGATACTGTGGCAGAAGCAAAAGCCGAGGCTCAGCTTGAGGCCCAAAGACGAGTGGCTTTGCAAGCATCAACATCTGTACCACAAACTGCGGCGACAGAGGAATAAAAAGTTAATAGCGGGCAAAGATCGCAGGGGGGGAGTTCTGTCTGCCTGAGTTCTTCCTCTACAGTCTGCTGGCCTACTAATTGAGCAGAACTGGATTGGAGGCTGGATGATCCTTATCCTGGCTTGATCCGGTGATCTGGGTTTCGATCGCTGGATATTCGATCGCTGGATAAAGTTGAGTGGCCAATTCTCGCTGTTTTGCTGCAGCAACCCATTGGGAGAGGGTTATTTGAGTATGTCCAGAGTGCTTTGCTTGGGTTAAGGATTTCCTTAAAGGCCGGGAAGTCTGCACAATGCTAGGAAGTAACTTCGGGCCAAAAATCAAAATAACTAACCCTACCCAGGTGAGGGGATGGTTGCCATGCCCATCTTCCAGGATTTCTTTCAGATGAAATGTCAGAACTGATTTTTCCAGGTGAATCAGAGACATAGGCGGTAGAAGTGGAGGAGACTCTAATCTCAGGATACCAGTCTTCCCAGCTTAATAAGAAGGACTGGCAAGAGGGAGATGCCTGTTGGTCGCTAAACACCATGCTCACGGTCGATCGGAGGCTTGCTCAATTTGATGTTGCACCAGGGGACGCAAACTATTAATGCCGGCGGCGATCGCTGAGCCGTTATGAATGACTGTGGCGGCCAGAGGGTTAAGTCCAACCGTTGTTGCCAGGCCCAGGGCCAGTAAGTTGGGAGCGACCACGAGGGTAATATTTTGATCGATTAAGGCACGGGTTTGACGGGCAATGGCGATCGCTTCGAGCAGGTCCAGCAAGTTGTTATTCATCAGGACGACATCTGCCGTTTCCCGCGCAATTTCCGATCCCCGCTCAAAGGAAACCGAAACATCGGCATAGGCTAAGGCGACGGAATCATTTAAGCCATCTCCGACAAAGGCAACGGTGCGCCCGGCATGGTGTAAATCCCTGACCACACGAGCTTTCTGTTCTGGAAAGGCTTCCGCATAGACCTGGGTGGGGGGAATCCCTAATTCCTGTGCCACCTGGCTGGCCCGCTGGGTGTTGTCTCCCGTTAACAGATGCACCGCAATGCCATACTGCCGAAGAATCTGGAGGAGAGGACGGCTTTCGGGGCGGAGGGGGTCGGCGTATTGGATCACCCCCTGGAACTGGCGGTTACAGGCAACATAGATCAACGATTGATCAGCCCTTTGGTTCTCGTCCTGCCAATTGCCCCAATCCACGCCAGCCTGTTGCAGAAAGCGTTGACTGCCCACCAGGACTTCCCAGTCCTCCACCTCTGCCCGGATGCCTAAACCGACCGCATAGTCCCACTCCTTCCGAACGGGAATTGTTAAATTTTGGGCTTGGGCATAGTGGACGATCGCTTCTGCGACGGGATGATTCAGGCGTTGTTCAGCCGCAGCAGCCAATTGCAATAGGGTTTCTGGTGGCAAACTCCCCTCGACCGTTTTGACTGTAGTAATGGCAATTCTGCCCTGGGTGAGGGTTCCCGTCTTGTCAAACACGATCGTATCCACCTCTGCCAGTTGCTCCAGGGTACGGCCACTCCGAACCAGAACGCCATGGCGGGTGGTATGGTTAAGGGCACCGAGCAGGGCAGTGGGAATGGAAACGCGGATACCTGTGACAAAATCCAGAGTGAGAATGGCGGCGGCTCTGGCAGGATCACGGGTAACGAGCAACGCCAGGCTGGCCAGCAAGAGAGAGGGAACAATCAGCCGATCGGCAATTTTTTCAGCATAGTTGGCCATGCGGGTGTCATAGACCGGAGCTTGCTGCAATAACTCAATGCTGGCGGCGGCCCGAGTTTGCTTCCCCACCCGATCGGCGTGCAGATAGAGTTGGCCAGACTGGACCAGGGTTGAGGCAAACACCTGTTGCCCAACTTGCCGCACCACTGGCATGGATTCTCCCGTCAGGCTTTGCTGGTCAATGATCGCTTCGCCCTGAATCACCGTGCCATCCACAGGAATTTGCTCTCCCGGATAGACCACCACGGTGTCCCCGACCTGAACCCGATCGCTGGCAATCTGCCGGGGGGGGTGATCACCATATTTCACCCAGGCAAAATGTCCGATCGCATCCAACAGATTGGCCGTTTGCACCGCTGTCGATCGGGCCGTTTGCTCCCGGATCACATCTCCCAACTGGTGCAGCGTGATCACCATCGCTGGGGTCAATAGTTTACCCTGCCAGCCACTCAGACTTAAGGCCAGCAGATCCAGGCAATCAATGTTCAGGCGTTGGCGCATCAACAGACTTTGCAAAGCGCGTTGAGCCACAGGGAAGGCAGCCACCAAAACGGTAACGATCGCCAGGGGACGCAACCCAACCCATTGGGGAAAGCGACAAAGCCAGGCCAGCAGGGTTGCCGTTGCGGGTAGTCCCAGGCTTGACCATTGCCCTTCCTCAGAAGAGGGTCGGCTGGGGGTTGGCGGTGGTCCTGGCAGAGCAGCATTGCTGGCCGCAGTCAGGGGCTTGGGTGAGACTCGCTGCAGGGATGGCTCGGAACCCTGGAGTTGCAATTGACTTCGCAGCAGTTGGGATAACCAGTCCTCGCTGGGGGGCGAAATTCCAGTGCCGGTTTGATACTGAAGAATCAGCGATTGGGCAGCTCGATTAATCCGGACATGGGTGATACCCCCAACCTGGCTCAGAACCACTTTGAGCTGTGCTTCCTGGGTGGGATGGTACTCCAACAGGGGAACCCAAAACCTGGTTCGGCCGGGAATGTGGTGGACGATTCGACAGACTGAGATGAGTTCCGCTGGGTAGGTGGGGTGATCAGTGAGTCGTGGGGCCAAGGTTGCCATGATCAAAAAGCTGCCCTGATCAAAATTCAACCGCGGGATCAAAGGGCTGCGGTGGTGAGCCTTTTTCGGCTTCCTCTAAGATCTCCAGCAAGCGCATCCCCAGCTCCAGTTCTGATACGCCTGTGCCATCGTACTGAATCACCAGGGAGGCCGCAGCTCGATTTAGGCGGACACGGGTTACCCGTTCATCTGCATTCAACAGTTTCTCTAACCGCTGGGCGTAGGCAACATCAGCGATTAATCGGGGAATTCGTAAGCGAACCCGTCCCAGGGTAGAGTGGACAATGGTATAGTCCTCTGGGATAGATTGTTCCGGGGGAGATTGTCCATTCAAGCCAGAAGCAGGGGATGGAGTAGCGATCGCCGTGGAGGGATGGGCTTGTTTTTTCAGTTGAATCACCGTCTGACGGGTAAGGGCCGCGATCGCCAGATTCACTAACAAAGCTTTAGCTCCGCGTAGTTGGAGGCGACTGGTGACCAACAGCCCTGCCAGCACCGGCAAGATCGTTGCAATTTCGCCATACTCTTCCAGGAGACTGCCCAGGCGGGGAGCGATCGCTAAGCTGCCTGAACTTTTTAGCTCTGGAGTTGATGCCGCATCAGTCATAGTCAGTCAATCCTCCTGCTTTATCAGCACTGTTGATCACGGAGCTTGAATTCTGGCCTGGACATTCTGCCTGCCTACAACCTCGTCCCTGTCCCCGTCCTCCACTCCCCCGGACATCGGGCCGTTGGGTTTCACGGACTGCACAGCGTTGAAAGGCTGGAAGATGCCTGGTCTGAGAAACTCGTTGTAGATTCAAAAAAACTGCCTGCACATCCGGGTATGCCTGGGTGAGGTTGAGCAATCGCCCATACAGGGCCGCATTCTCAATTTCAGCCTCAACTCCCGCCTGGCAGGCATCTTGCACGGAGGCTGGAGCCTGGACCCGCCCTGGCCAGGTATCCGCTGGAACCGCAAATCCATACTTCCAGAACAGCGGGATGAGGGCCTGAATATGGCGTTCCTCTGATTCGACAATATTGACAAAGGGGCGGATGGCACCAAACTTACTCAGGATGAGGCGGTAGGTTGCCCGCGCCTTGTACTCATCTTCCAGGGCTTCAATCAGCGCCTGTTGCAGGAGTTCAGACATTGTTCGATACCTTCAACCAGGTGTTACCCATTGGCGGGGGACATGGAGGTTGCCTCTTTACCTTTGGTGGCAGCCAGTGCAGCAATTTCTCGATCGATAAAGAACAACCCCTGCCCTTCTGTGCCAATCAACTTAATCTTGTCGAGAATCCCCTTAAATAAAAACTCCTCCTGGTGTTGTTCAGCCACATACCACTGCAGAAATTGCACTGTCGAATAGTCTGATTCTGTGGTAGCCAGATGCACCAGATCATTGATCTTGCCCGTGATGAATTGTTCATGAGCATAGATTTTTTCAAACATTTCCTGGAGCGAATTAAAATCTTTGGGTGGAGCTTCAATTCCCCCCAGAATAGTCAGGGCCCCGGTTTCTTGCAAATAAGTGATCAACCGACGCATGTGCAGGGTTTCTTCATCGGCATGCTGGCTGAGAAAGGTGGCACAGCCATCCAGCGCTTTGTAGGCGCACCAGGAACTCATTTGCAGATAAAGATGAGACGAAAACATCTCCAGGTTGATCTGTTCATTCAACCGATCGATCATGGCTTGGGATAACATAATTTCTCCTCAATTCAAAATTTTTAGCTTTGTCTCTGTCCCCTCATTTCCAGAGTGTTACGGTTGGCGCTGGGGTGGTCTGAGGGCAGCTCTTCTGGCCTGTTGGGCATCCTGGACAATCTGGATTCCCCCCCACAATACCAGCAGGGCGATCGCCAGTCCCACAAACAGATCGGGCAGGCGGGACTGCAGGAGTTGTACCAGTATCCCCGCGCCGATTACCCCAACGTTGGCAATAACATCATTCCGGGAAAAAATCCAGCTGGCCCGCATGTGAACTTCTCCACGGCGATGACGGGCAATGAGGGAGAGGCAGTAGAGGTTGGCGGCCAGGGCCAGCAGACCCATCCCTAACATCCAACCCGGTTCGGGATCGCTACCGGTGAGAAAGCGTCGCAACCCATCGACCACCACCAGGCCCGCCAGAAGGATTTGAAACCCACCGCTGAGCAGGGCGGCCTGGGCTTTGTGCAGTGCGGTTTTCTGAATCGCTGCCAGGGAAATGCCATAGACGATCGCATCGGCCAGCATATCGAGAGAATCGGCGATCAGGGCGGTGGAATGGGCCAGCAGACCCGTGAAGATTTCCAACCCAAACATCAGACCATTAACCGCCAGCAGGATGCGGAGGGTGCGCCGCTGGGCAGCATTACGGGCTTCAACCTGACAACCACAATCAGACATCGATCGTCTCCCCTTACCGCTCAGCCCCAATCCATTCGTAGATCTCCAAACTTTCTGGAGCACAACTATGACAGCTCTGGCAGGGCTTACTCTCCAGTTTACGCACTCGCCTTTTACGGATCAGTTGGTGCAGCATTCCTCGCAGGGCATCGGTATCGGTGTGGAAATATTGCCCCAGTTCGGCCAGGGAGGTGCGGGGGTGTTGGCTCAGATAGGTTTGCAGCTCTTGCAGGATCATAGGGCTATAGAAAAATGAATGGACTAGCGATTGGTTAAGAGTGGTTTTTGGCGGACTGGCTCGGTAGCGGCAATGCGGCGGCGATCGCTAAACCCCTTCAAGCCCAGCAGGACTGCGACCATAACCAGGGTCAGTCCGACCAACCAGGCGATCGTGCTACCGGGATGCTGGTTAAACGTCATGAACTGGTAGTAGAAGGTTGCCACCCAGTAACCCAGTCCGGTTGTCCAGGCCCCCACGAAGGTTGTCCAGCCCAGATTGGTTTCCCGATAAACCGCTGCCGTGGCAGAGACACAGGGGAAGTAAAGCAGCACGAATAGCAGGAAGGCGATCGCGGCGGTGGTGCTACCAAACCGGGTCGCCATTTGCCCAAAGGTGGTGTAATGAACGTCTTGGGCCTCAGCGGCAGCTTTTTGATCGCCCGTATCGCTCAGAATGCTAAGTCCGATCGGGTCAAGCACCTGATTCGTCAGGTCTGCCAGGTTTTTGGGAATGCTGGCGAAGGCTTCCCCAATCCCACCCCAAAAATCAAAGGGTTCTGACTCCTCGCTGGTTCCAGAGGCTTGCTCTGCTAGTTGGGTATAAAGGGAATCCATGGTGCCAACCATAACTTCCTTGGCGAACACCCCAGTCATTAACCCCACCGTAGCTGGCCAATTCTCCTGCTGAATTCCCATGGGGGTAAAGACCGGAGTAATGGTGCGGCTGAAGGCACTGAGAATCGAATCCTGACTATCCTGTTTACCAAAGGAACCATCCACTCCAACAGAGTTGATCAACCCCAAAATCACCACCATGATCACGATCATCCTGCCTGCTTTGGTCACAAAGGCTTTAAGGCGATCCCAGGCCCGCAGCAGTACCCCTTTGACCGTGGGCAGGTGATAGGGGGGCAGTTCCATCACAAAGGGGGCCGCTTCGCCCCGGAACAGGGTCTTTTTCATCACCAGTCCGGTAAAGATCGCAGCCAGAATGCCCACTAAATAGAGTAGAAAGACAATATTCTGTCCATTTGTCGGAAAGAAAGCGGCCACAAACAGGGCATAAACGGGAAGGCGGGCTCCGCAGGACATGAAGGGGTTCATCAAAATCGTCATCAGCCGATCGCGGCGATTTTCCAGGGTACGAGTGGCCATAATGCCAGGAATATTACAGCCAAACCCCACCATCATTGGCACGAAGGATTTACCCGGTAAGCCAATCAACCGCATCAGCCGATCCATGACAAAGGCGGCGCGGGCCAGATAGCCGGAGTCTTCCAGCAGAGCTAGAAAAATGAACAGCAGGCCAATCTGGGGAATAAACGTAGAGGTGGTCTGAATCCCACCGCCAACCCCATCTGCTAATAATCCAATCAACCATCCGGGAGTATTGATTTGCTGCAATAGGTGAGCGGTCCCGCCGACAAAAATGGTGCCAATACCAATATCAAAGAAATCAATAAAGGCTCCCCCCAGGTTGATCGACACCAGAAACATCAAATACATCACGACCAAAAAGATGGGAATTCCTAACCAGCGATTGAGCACGACGCGATCGATGCGATCGGAGAGAGTTTGCTGAACCACATTTGTCCGCTCACTTACCCCCTGGATCAATTGGCGAATCCAGGTATAGCGGCTATCGGCAATCAGCAGGTCGGTGTCCTCCGCCAGGGTTTGGTGGATGCGATGGCGATGGGTAGCAACGTGTTGTAAGACTTCAGAGGTGAGGTGAGCCAACTGCTGGTCATCGTATTGCAACAGACTGAGGGCCAACCAGCGGGTCTGTCTGGACTGACCTCCCAGGGTAGCGCTCAGGTCGGCCAGGGCAGTCTCGATCACCGCTGGATAGGAGACACAGGTTAGCAGGATCTCTGGCTGACTGAGGCTCTGGCTGACCGCTTCCCGCAACTGGGGTAGGCCCTTGCCCGTGTGAGCAGAGAGGGGAATGACCGGACAGCCCAAGCGTTCCGCCAAGCGTTCTGGTTTGATCCGAATTTGCCGCTTCTGGGCCAGATCCATCATGTTCAGGGCAATGAGCATGGGAACCCCTATTTCCAGGATCTGGGTGGTGAGATAGAGGTTGCGTTCCAGGTTGGCGGCATCCACAATGTTGATGATTAAGTCGGCAGTGCCGGAGAGCAGGTAATCGCGGGCTACCAGTTCATCCAGTCCGGTGCTCGTGTCAACTGCATCCAGGGAATAAACCCCCGGCAGATCAACTACTGTAATGGCTTGACCGTGATGGCGATAATTGCCTTCTTTACGCTCTACGGTCACACCGGGCCAGTTGCCCACCCGCTGATTGGCTCCAGTCAGGGCATTGAACAGGGTGGTTTTACCACAGTTGGGGTTACCCACCAGGGCGATCGTCGGTTGCTTCATCCTTTCTGCTCCTCCTGCACGGGTTCCAAAACCATGGCATCGGCTTCTTGCTTACGCAGACTGAGATGGAAACCCCGCAGTTCAATTTGGGTGGGATCTCCCAGGGGGGCGTGGCGGGTCACGACAAACTCGGTACCGGGGGTGAGACCCATGGCCAGTAGTTTACGTTTATAGTCACGGCCAATGGCTGCATAGCCTACCACTCTTAGACGGGAGCCGATCGCTGCCTGTCGCAAACTAACACTAGCTGGGGTTGAGTTGAGCTGCTGCATAGGGGTACTCCTGATTGGGGGAGAGGATGGGATTGTTTCTGAAGGTGGTGCGCTGGCCACCCGGATAGACTGAGCGATCTCATACCCCAATCCCAGCCGCTGATCCCGGACTGCCACAATCAGGGAGCCAGCTACATTACGAATAATTTGCACTTGGTCACCGGGCATTAATCCCATGCTCATCAGCCGACTATTGCTTTCCGGGCAGGCCAGATGCAAAATTTGCACTCGGTCACCAGGACTGGCCTGGGACAAGGGAAAACTGGTAGCCGCAAGGGCATTATTCTCACCGGAGTCATGGGAATTGGGAGGAGGAGACGGGGGAAGTTTAGTCAAGGTCTTAATGCTATCTATTCTCAACTAATAACTTATAACACTGCATAACTACCTAATCTTCATCAAACCTTCATAAAGTTTTTACTTAAGCGAAATAATATTCCACCTCTGCGGGTGTCCTGACTCAAAAAAGGTCTTCTGCAAAGGAGAGTCCAGAATATAATATCTTCTAAAAATAAAATACAGTGCGAAGGGTGCCGGTAAAAATAGTTCCGTTGGCAGATTGATTCCCTGGGGATGTAATCACTTGCACCACAGGAGCGATCTGAATCCCCTGACTGAGCGGTAGGTTGTAAAACACTTCAATATTGGTTTGGGTGGCATTGCCGATCCGAGGGGTAATAAAGGGCTGGCTCACCCCCACCCCCGCTAAGGAACCGGGCAGCCAAATGTCGCGCACCACTAAACCTGCCATCCAATAGTTAGGGGTGAGGTTGCCAAATTGCGTGTTTTCATAGTGGCTGTAGCCATAGCGTCCTACCAGCCCTATCTTTTCAGTGATCGCCAGTTCAGCATTGACCCCAACCCCGTCAAAGCGCTGATTAAACAACCTTCCACCACTGTATTGCAGGCGTAAGGTGAATCTACGAGCAGGAGCATACTCCACTTCAACCAGGCCCTGAAAGGTATCTCCAAACAGCCCCCGATCGCCTAAATCCACTGTGAATGGATTCCCTGGGGGCGGATAGAGCAACCGGACAAAGGGGGCCGTTCCTCTGAGTAAGCCTTGATCCCTGGGGTTAGCAGCATCAGCAGCAGCATACACCGCCCGGAGGGTTACGGCCCGTCTGCCCGGATTCCAGACGACAACGGCACCCGTGGTGGGGCCACTCAGGGGAAAGAGAATGTAATTATTGACCAGGGCTTCAGTGCTGAAGTCACGAAATCCCAGGTTGGCATAGCGGTTGAGATCGACAAAATCGGTCACCCGCATCTCAGGGGCGATCGTCACGGTCAGATCGGGCAGGGGTTTGAAGCTGTAATGCAGGCGGGTGATTTCAACAGTGCCAAAACTGGGGGGTTTAGCAGAAAAGTCTAACCCACTGCCAAAAAAGGGTTCCAGAATGCCAGCGGCATTGTCATTGCCCCCCCCACTGGCTGCGACCAGCCGCACCTTAAGTAAATCTGTGCCGGTAAAGCTCGTGTTCAAATCCAGGGCAATGCGATAGAGGGAAGTCGGGTTGGGATCTGCTTGAGCGATCGCTTTCCCCTTTGGGTCCAGGATGGTATTGCCTGTAAAGCCACCTGCATTGGTTGCAAAAATCAGTTGACCCGTCAGTTTGGTGGTGGTGGAAAATTGTCGTTCTTCCAGGCTGGCGGCCTGCTGTTCCAGACCAGCCCCTCGGTCAGCCAATTGTTGCAATTCGGGACTAAATTCATCCTGAAGGGCCTGGAGAGTTGGCAAATCTGGCTGGACTAGATCCGTTGCAAACCTATGCCTTTGCTCAATCTGCTCAAGACAGATCTTTAAACTTGCCGCAAATGCAGAGCGAGTCAGGGCCCCTTTGCCCCCCCACCTCCCCCCGGAATAACCCGCCAGACATTCATACCGCTCGGACAGGGACTGCACCGCCTGATAGGCCCAGTCCGTCGGTTGTACATCCATCAGTTGGTTTACCGCTGTGATGGGCTGCAGGGCAGGATCAACTGCAGGATCGGCCAGGGAGGGAGGGGAATGGCTGAAGCATAGACAAAACAAGCTGAAACCTGCAGCGATCGCCCGAAGGTCTGGGGGGAAACTATTCATTAAGATTTAAAAAGATTGCCGTTTTGCAATGCACTCAAAAGGAGTTCCAGGGGAATAGTTGGTCCGCTCCTAAGCAACCATTGGTGTCAAACCTAAACTAATTAATCTGGGGCAATACATCCTGGAAGAGAAGTTGGATCAGTTGTGACCCCGCCGCTGTACTCCAATCCTGGGCAAGCTCAGCAATAATTGTATTAGTTGCGGTTAAAATCACACCGGCTTTTTCCATCCGTCGTCTTGACATTTCTTCTGACAGATCAAAGGGAGATCCTGAAGCATCCATGACGGTCTGAACCTGGTAGCCTTCCTCAACGGCATTGATTGAGGGAAACACCAGACAGACATCAGTGGTTACCCCGGCCATAACTAAATTTTTGCGACTTGTTGCAGCAACTGCGGCTTTGAAATTAGCATCCTTCCAGGCATTGACAATTCCAGCCCGTTTTACCCGAGTTGCAAAGGCTGTGGGCAAAATCTCTTCCAGTTCTGGCATGAGTGGGCCTTGAATTCTCTCCTCCTGGCTGCTGGTGAGAATCACAGGCAAGTTGAGAATTTTGGCTGCTTTGGCCAGGGCCAGGGTGTTGCGCTTAACGACCTCCAGGGGTAGGGTTTTGATCAGTTTCATGGTGCCAACCTGGTGATCGATCAGGAGTAAAGCGGTATTGTCCGGCGTGAATAGGTTTTTCACAGGTCTCTCCGTAGGGAGGAAGGTTTGCAATTTTGAGTAGAAGAAAAGCCACTTTCAACCGTTGGGATAAAGCCATTTACGCAACAGTTGAGTTAGGCGGGGCATAATCACATAGGTCAGTAGCCCCACCACAGTACCAACGGTGAGAAACCGCACCAGCATGGGGGGAAAGGGAGCTAAAAGAACGGCTAGAATCCGGCTGACGATCGACAGCGTGACAAAGACCGCCAGCCAGTTCAACAACGCCATTTTGTAGCGTTTGGGGGGTAGTTTTTGCGATCGCCTGGGTAATTGGAACCAGGTTTCTAATCCGGTCAGCGCTTGAATATGTTCAGCTTCCTGCACCAATGGTTTTGTGCGTTCAATCAGTTGCCGCCGCTGGTGGGAATCTAACCAGGCTTGGAGATGAGCATGGTGGTCAAAATGCAGCACGATAATGTATTCAGGATGTGTGCCAGGCTGAGGACGCAGAATATTAACGCCGAGGTAGCCAGGGAAGGTTTTGGCCACCGGAATAATTTCGCGCATCCAGGCTTCATAGGCGGCTTCTCGACCCGGTTTGAGCAAATGGGCAATCACAGCGGTGACATGAGACTCAGTGGGGTCTGGAGTGGGGTCTGGAGCGGCATCTGGATTGGGCATCTGGATTGGCTATCAAAGCGGAACGCATCAGCAAAACTAATTTACCCCACCCCTGCCTGGATGACTGTAGGGCCCAGAACCCCATCTGGATCTACCCGCAGGATTAGTGATAGGCAACGGATTCAGGGGTGGGCATGGCGGGCTGCATCCAACTGGGATTGCACCAGCTCTGCTGTTTTTGCTGTTGATGCAAAGTTATTCCAGGCTGCCCCATAGCTGCCGGTGTGCTCGGTCAGTAAATCAGCGATGTGAACCCCATTTCTGACGGTATTATTGGCCAGTTCTGCCAGGACGGGAACCCAGGTTGTCACTACCACCCCAGCCATGGCCATGCGGAGCATCGCGGCCTGTTCGTTCAGTTGATCGAAGGTGGAAGAGGCATCCATCACGGCATAGACATCGTAGCCCTGTTGCACCCCATAAATTGCTGCAAAGGAGAGACAGGTGGTGGTATCTAAAGCCGCAATGATCAGCTTTTTGCGATTCATTTTTTCCACCGCTGCAACGGAAGGGGGATGATCCCAAAATTTCACTGTGTCGCGATCGATAATTTTGTGATCGGGAAAGAGAGCAACCAGTTCCGGCATAGTGGGACCGTTGGGACCCTGGGGCCAGCTGGTCGTCAGCAGGGTGGGCAGGTTGAACCGCTGGGCAACTTTGGCAAGGGCAATGATGTTATTCTTCAATTTCAGAGGCTCAACCGATGGCAAAAATTGAAATAAGCCCACCTGGTGATCCACTAAAATCAGGGCAGCATTTTCAGGCGTTAAAGGTTCTGCGAAGGGATTGCGTTCAACCATGGGTCTACCTCTTTAGGGGAATGGAATAGGCTTGAGTCATCTGGGGAACGGAACGATTAAGTGTCTAGCTGGTGGTGAGATCCATCACAAAAGGGAGCCTTACCCGTTTTCTTGCACAGGCAGAGGGCAACAGATTTCTTTTCACTCAGTTCAAAGGCTAAAGGCGTAAAGGTGGTGCCTTTGTGAGCGCCATTGCAGAAGGGCTGATTGCTAGACAAGCCGCAGCTACACCAGTAGTAAGTTCCAGCTTCTAGTTCCATTACCACCGGCTTTTTATCAACCACAACTGGTAAATCTGTAGACATTTTGTGTTCCTCTCTTGCTTAAACAACCTGTGATTCAAGATAAGGGGAGTAGGCTCGAACTGTCGCTAATCCTGGGATTGTCTTGTTTATGGTAAAAGCTGGTATTTGGACTGGTCATAAAACAGGGAATTGTCCTTAACTTTCGTTGGGTGGATGAGGTTGGCAGAACTTGTATAGTGGGGCTAGACTGATTGCCCGTTGTTGGGCTCAATTGCGCTCCCCAAGATGTGCTTTCGCCTGCAGGCCGTGTTGCTTTTCCAGACCTAGAGATTTCTATGGATATCGCTCCTCTATCCGATCGCCTGTTTGCCCTTGAAGCTGAAAATGCTGCTCTGCGATCGCGACTGCAGTCCTGTGAACAGGCCTATGCCTTGCTGCAAGCGGAGGTGTTTGAGTGGCGACGACAGCAACAGCATCCTGCCCAGCTTCAACCTGCACCCCGTGCCGTTAACCTCACCAGTGCCAATCAGGTCTTAAAGCGATCCCTGGAGCTCCTCTCGACTGATCCAGATCTGGATAAATTTGTTGGGTATGTGTTGACGGCCATCGCCCAACAGTTTCAATCTCCCTTAACAGAATATTGGTCTCAAAACGAGCATACGGCGTTTATTGAGCAAATGTACTGGCAGGGGCAGATCCTCGATCGCAGTGCCATTGCTCAGGTTTTTCCCTCCCATGCCGGTCTGGAAGGTTTTCGAGTTCCCTCAGCCATGATTGGCGGAATTCCGTTATGCCAGCGCAAAAACCCGATCGTTTACGACGATCACAGTGCTAATCCCTTTACCAAAGACTTGCAATGGGTGATTTGTGCCTTAGTGCCGTTGGGACTGCCCAAGGAAATCAATGTGCCGCTGTTTCTGGGGGATAGCACGATCGGTGCTTTGACCATCCATGTCCCCCGCGAACATCAATTCACTGCCGAACAGGTGGAATTAGCCCAGGCCCTGGCCCATCAGGTCACCCTGGCCGCCGAAATGCAACGATTAGCCCAGGAGTCCAAACAAGCCGCCATCGCCCGCGAACAGGAACATGCTGCCCAGGAACGTGTCGCTGAATTGGCCAAGGCAAATGATGCCATCAAGCGATCGCTGAATGCCATTGCGATTGATGCTGATCCAGGTCAGATTATTGCCCATATTCTCAAGATTGTGGCCGAGCAATTTGAAACCCCCCTGGTTGAGTATTGGACCCATTCTGAAACCTGTTCCACCGCCCAGCTCAATCTGACCTACTGGCAGGGGCAATTCCTCAGTCCGGCGCAACAACCTGGGCATCCCGGCAACCTTGCCTTTCCCTGTTTTCCCTGCCTCAAGTGGGATCACAATTCAGACTATCCCCCCTATTTCCTGATTGAGGATATTACAACCGATCCCCATATTGGTCAGGTTTCCGCCCAAATTGACACGGATGTTGGGGCCTGGTTCAGTCAGCGAGGGGTAACGCGATTACTGAATATTCCCCTCTGGTTAAATGAAAAGACCATTGGAGCACTGGATATCTGGCTGCCCAGCCATCGCTGCTTTAATCGATCGCAGATTGATCTGGCCTATACCTTTGGGCAACAAATCACTTTAGCCAGTTACCTCAATCAAATGTTTACAGAAGTGCAGCAGACCATCCTATTGGAGGAGCGTAACCGCATTGCTAGCGATATCCATGACACCCTGGCCCAGGCGTTTACAGGCATTTCCCTGCAATTGGAAGTGGCTAAACCTCTGATTCAGCAAGAACCGCAAACAGTTGAGCAGATCCTCCAGCACATCAGCCAACTCGCCAAAAATGGCCTGGCCGAAGCCCGCCGCTCCGTCTGGGCCCTGTATCCACCGGGGGCAGAGTATGCCAATCTGGCCCAGATGCTCTACGACAGCGTGGAACAGATGAGCCGCAATACCCCCATCTCGATCCAGGTCAATTTGCTCGGCCAGCCCTGTCCGATCGCCCCCTACATTGGCATGAATTTATTGCGGATTGGCCAGGAAGCACTCACCAATGCCCTGAAACACTCCCAGGCGCAAGCGGTGTGGATCGAGCTAACCTATACGCCGGATTTGGTGCTGCTGTCGATTCGCGATAATGGGCGTGGGTTTACACCACCAACCAATTTAGACAATTTGAACGGCGGCTTTGGTCTGGTGGGAATGTATGAACGCTGCGATCGGATTGGGGCCCAAATCAGTATTCTCAGCCAACCGGGCCAGGGCACCCAAATTTTAGTGGAATCTGCCCTGCATTAAACCTGTTAACCCAGGAGTTTGACGATGGATGTGTCGGCAATAACCCCCAAGCAACCCAGGCGGATTCCACGGCGGCGCTTCCGCAAACCATTTTCCATTCATACTTTTGATTCTGCTTTAATAGAACCCTTTAAAGATATGAGTGATAACGTTGATATTCGAGTTTTAATTGTGGATGACCACCCAGTGGTTCGCTCCGGTTTAGCCATGATTATTCAATATGCTAAAGGCATCGAAACGGTGGGCGAAGCCAGCACGGGTGCAGAAGCTGTGGCGTTATTTTGTCAGCATCGACCCGATGTCGTCTTGATGGATTTAAAGATGCCAGAAATGGGTGGGGTAGAGGCAACCCAGGCCATTTTGCAAGAGTGTCCCACCGCTTACATTATTGTGCTAACCACCTATGATGGCGATGAAGATATCTACCGGGGCTTGCAGGCAGGAGCAAGGGGATATTTGCTCAAAAGCGTTTCCCGTGAAGAGTTAATTGATGCAATTCAGCAGGTGTATGCCGGACGAAAATATATCCCGGCTGAGGTCGGAGCACGGCTGGCGGAACGGATGAGCAGCCCCCAACTGACGGAGCGAGAACGGCAGGTCTTATTGCTGATGTGTGAAGGGAAGTCAAATCAAGAAATTGCCCTGGCTCTGCAGATTAGTGAGGGGACAATCAAGTTCCATGTCAATGGCATTCTGCGAAAACTGGATGTCTGCGATCGCACCCAGGCGGTTCTGGTGGCCCTGAAGCGGGGCATGGCAAATCTGTAATCGATCTGTCAGGGCGATCGATCCTCAGCATGAACAACCCCCTAATGGTGATTCCCTAGCTTCTACCCTCTACCCCACTGGTTCAGCACGACGCTTCAGCGGATTTGACTGAGAATGGATCGGTCTTTAATATTCGTATCATCTGCCAGTAAAAAGGCTTTGCTCAGAATCAGCGACAGGGTGGTATCCCCCTCAAAGGGCAGAAAAACTGGATTTGAGGTTTGTAGGCTGCGATCGGGAACAATACAGAGATATTGATTATTCGGTTCCATCAAAATGTTGCCACTGCCCAGGTGGATTTTGTAAGTGCGGAACTGCCCCCTGACGACCAGGAACTTATCTTGAAACTCACAGCGATCGACAATTTTGAGCCGGGGAATTAAACGCTGTAGTAACTGCTGCCGAACTTTGGCGGTTTCAGACAGTTCCCCAAAGGAGTAGTCATACCAGTAATCACGATAACGTCCTTCTGGGCCACCATCGGTCCAGTTCGGATCATTGCCCACACTGGCCACTCCCACGAACAAATCCACATCCCGCAGCACCTCCGTTAGCACTAAGGCTGGAATCTCCGCTAAAGGAGTTGGCTCGCCCGCAGCCCCCCCGTAGCCCCCTCCATAGGCATGGGTAGAATTTTCACCGACTGATAACGGATAAAAGCGTACCTGATCGGTGGCCAGATAGAGGTAGGTGCCCGCATCCGTGGTGTCCACCCCGTAGTTACTGCCAATCCCTTCCACCCAAAATTCGGCCCGCAGCCCCCAGGCAGGCATGAACAGTGTGGCAGGGGGATAGGTGTCGTCCACCATCAAGCGCAATTTATTTTTCCATCCCCGTTGCCCACAGAGCGCATTGAACTGATGTTGTTTGAGGATATGGGCGGCAAAGCGATTGGAGTAGGTTTCAGTCTGGCGTTCCGCATCGGTGAGTAGATAAATCTCCCGGTGGGCTTGCTTAAACGGTTGCGGGATCTGGTTTTCCACTAACCAATTCCGCCAGGTCAAAATTGTTTCCGTTGAGGCAGTAATGGGATGCCAGAGTTCGACCTGGGTGTTGGCGGTTAACCAATCCAGGGGTTGGCCGTGCTGATTCACGAGGTGATCGCTCTGCCAGATCCCACTGCTGGAATTTTTCCCTTCTGTAAATTGCCAGATCATCCGCCGCGCCAGGGTTCCCACCAGGGGATGGTTGAGGTAGCGGGCCTGCCAGTTGACCAGAGTCCAGGTTTTGCCTTGCAGATAAAGGCTTTCGATCCGATCGCGCTGGGCCGGTAGCATCTTCTGGATATCCTTGACCGTCTGGTTCAGTTCCTTCAGGTCTTCGGCGTGGTGGTCTTTGACCGCTTTGGGAACTGATTTTTGCGGTTGGCCATCGGCTTTCAACCAGCGCAATTCCACCGCATTGGTACCCGTCACTATCAATTCAGCTGTAAATTCCCCTAACTGTTCTCGCCGGATGCCCACCGTTTCTAACCCGTAGGCCGGGACAGCCATCTCTTCAATTTCTGCTGCCGGTAAACCCATCCGGGCCGCTGCGGCGTTGAGGGCTTTTTCAACTTCCTTCTGAGCTGTACCAAACTTGATCTTGATTTTTAGTAAAGCCAGTTGAGCAACGGCATCCTCTCCGGGCATCTGGCCCAAAGCCCAAACACAGGCATTGCCTAAGCGCACACAACGCGGCCCCACACCGGGAGCTTTGCGATAGGCCGAGACGGCTAGATTGGCTAAGGCTCTGGCCAGTTCTCCATCCGCTGTTCGGGCACAGATCCAGACAAATCCTTTCAGAATATCGGCATTGCGATCGTTGAGCAGAGGATTGGGATCGGGTAGCCATTGATTCCAGCTTTGAATCGGTTCGGTTCGAGGCTTATCCACCAGCGGAAACCAGGTGAGCACGGCTGATCTAAACCTATCAACCCCCAGTTCTGATAATAGCAATTCTGCTGATTTCAGCCATTTAGATGACGGCTTACTATCAGTTCCCTGTAAGCAGAGAGAGAGCAACTTAGCCCACACCCCTTGTTGAGGTTTAGCTAGGGTTTGAATCTCTTGCAGTGCGACATCAGCCCAGGCTTCTCCGGCAACGATCGGTAGATAAATATCTGTGTCAGGAGTCAGTGCTTTTCTGAGCTCGGGGATCAATTTATTAACTTCTTTGCGATAGTAATAAGCCCCTTCAGCATGATCACAGAACTGTTTAAGCACAGATTTAAGATCTGGGGTGAGTGGATACTTTTGAAGATAATTCGTAACCACTTTGCAGATGGGTTTAAGTTGGAGCGGATAGGCAGTTTCAAGATCGAGGTTGCTGGTCAGAATTTCAATCACCTCAGCCTCGGTCAGAAGTATATTTTGCTCCAGTAAGACATTGATTGCCAAAAGAATGTAAAAAGGATCAATTTCAAAATCTCTGCCAATCAAGCTGTCTGGAGTTGCCTGTTGGAGGATTGCCTGGATCGCAATTTCCTGCTGTCGTAGCCATCTCAGCATCGCTAAGACAATTGCAGCCTGCTCCTCTGGGCTTTTTGCCAGGATTTGCTGTCCCACTTGAGAGGTTTTTAGCTGAAAAAGCCCTCCTGGATAAATTTCGTGATACAGTTTTTCAATCCAACGGAAATATTCTTGTGGAATAGCTAATTCTATCGGCTCCATTTCAACCTCCAACTAGAGGAATCAATTTCAGAAAGCTAACCTGTGTCTGATCGCTGATTTCAATTTCTGTATCCAGGTCATCCACCTGGCGATCGCCGACCAGAATTACAAAACCATTGTTCTCAAAGGCAGCCAGCGCTTTCTGATACTGTTCCTCCCAGTTGATTTGCCGAGCTTGCTTGAGCTTAAAACCATTCAGTTGGCGTTCCGAGTCGGTGGGTTGAACCAGTCCTCGAAAGATGCCCGTTTTGTTCTGGTTGTAATCCCAGACTTCGTTGTAGACGCGATCGCGGATCAGATCCCGAACAGTGATGCGGGTGGTGTCAAAGCGGAGGGTGAGGGCAGCGCGTTTTTCGCCCAGGGTCGTTTCGTCGTAAAGCGTGAGGGTGGCTGGCATGGTAGGTCAGGGTGGCAGGGTGGACAACTGGAAAACTAGAACACTTGTTCGCTTATCTTCTTCTGGAATTATCTCAGATTTGTCCACAGCATGGGTTGGACTTCGTAAAAGTTGTTCATCCTCAGGAGCAGTGCTGGACAATGCAATCCAGATCGGATCAGCCCCCTGGGACGATCGGACGGGTGTTCAATCTAGGCAGGCTTTTCAGGTCAGGGGGTTAGGATGGAAGAGACCATGCTGGGAAGGATATGGCAAAGCAAGACAATCCCCTCACTGGAGAGGCGCTGCTCAAGGAAGTGTGTCGGCGGATTCGGGTGGCCCGCAGCTATTGGGATGCCCATAATAATGCAGCCTGTCGGGGTGAGCGAGACCGGGCCCTGGCCCTCTACAACACCCTGACTAAAGAACAAAAAGACAAAATTCCTCAGCAGTTACGAATCTGGCTGCGTTATCGGAGCGAAAAGTATTTCGGAGCACACCGCACACTACCTCTAATTTTGTTTGCCATTGGTATCACTATGCAGGCCGTGATGCAGTTTGGTAACATGTGTTAAGAGTTTTGGCAAAACTCATCCATGAAAATTCTGCACGGCACCTGGATTCCCAACGCGGAAGATGGCTTTATCCAAACAGGAGGTTTTTACCTCTGGGTGGAAACTACCGAGATCAGAAACACTCGGAAGTCTTCACAAAATGTTCATCCCGGCCAACTTCAAAAGGCGGATCTAGCAGCTTTTCTCAACCGAGATCTCGGTTTAAAGCCGGAGTCCAATCAGTCATTGGCAACGCAAATTTCTGCCCAGTTTTTCCTATTGCCAACCGTCAGCGATCGCCCCTTACCTTCTTTAGAACTGGCCCGGTATTTAGAAACAGAGCTGCCTGAGACCTTTGAATTGCAGTATTGGCAGGTGGACTGTTATGCGCTGAAAACCCAAGCCAAAGGGGGAGGATATTCTGGCTCGGTCACGCCTGTAATTAAACTGCTGAATGAGCTGCACTTCATCGCCCTGAACCAACTGGCCGAGGTGCAATTGGGTGCGGATCTGCTCTTCTGGTATCACTACACCCAGTCCTTTAAACAGGTCATTTTTAAGGATCAATATATTCCTGCCCTGAAATACCGCGAACTCCCCAGCCCGTCAGAAACATCAAGCCAAGGTAAACGTAAATCTACAGCAAAATCTACGAAATCCCAACCCAAGTTGGAACCTGACTTTGAGATTTATCCCGGTTGGGAAATCCTGAGTGAGCTTTACGAAGCTGACTTGAAGCGATATGTGGACTATATGCCCCTGGCCTGTGTGGCAGGATTTGCAGCACCGCACCAGACCCCAGCGTTTTATCAGCGGGAAAAGCTCTTACGGCACTTTTCAGAATGCCTGCTCACCGAAATCGTCACCCATACACCCTCTACAGTTGGATTTGAGCAAAAGCTTCAGCAGACATTGCTCCAGGACTGTATGAGGGCCAGGGGTGGACCGCTGGATCAACAGGGGAGGCTGGAACTATATCAGCAGTGGCGAGCCTGGCGCGATCGCATCAGCCATACCCAAACCGCTATCCCCTTCTACCTTTGTTTTCAGTTGCAGGAACCCCTTCAGCCAGAGGAGGCGTGGCAACTGCAATTTCTGGTGGCACCTAAACAGGACCCCTCTCTGCGGGTTTCCCTGCTGGACTACTGGCATATGCGTCCGACCCAACAGCAGGAATTGCAGAAACACTTTGGCGATCGCTTTGATCAGCATCTGCTCTTAAACCTGGGTTATGCGGCCCGGATCTATGCCAAACTCTGGCAGGGGTTAGAAACCGATCAACCCGTGGGAATCTCTCTGGATCTGGCTGGAGCGCTGGACTTTTTGCAGGATTCCGCCTGGGTGCTGGAGAGTGCGGGATACAAGGTGATTATTCCGGCCTGGTGGACACCCAAGGGTCATCAACGGGCTAAGGTGCGCCTGCGGGCTAAAGGCAAATCCCTCACGGGTGGGGAGGACAAACCCAAAAGCTACTTTGGCTTCGAGACCCTGGTGCAGTACCAGTACGACCTCTCGATTGGGGGTGAGCAGGTCACGGAAGCGGAATGGCAGGAACTGGTCAACGCTAAGTCCCCCCTGGTCCAGTTCCGCGGCCAGTGGATGCACCTTGATCAGGACAAAATGCAACAAATGCTGGCGTTCTGGAAAAAGCAGCAGCAGGACAACCCGGAACTGACCTTACTGGAGTTTATGCGGTTAACCGCTGAAGGCAATGAAAACCTGGAGGTGGAATTTGACCGCGACCAAACCCTGGCAGAAATGCTCACCAAACTGAATGACAAAAGCCGTTTGGAGGCGATCGCCGATCCAACTCGCTTGCAAGGTACGCTGCGGGACTATCAAAAACGCGGTGTGTCCTGGCTGGCTTACCTGGAGCAGTTAGGACTAAATGGCTGTCTGGCAGATGACATGGGTCTGGGTAAAACCGTCCAGGTGATTGCCCGTCTAGTGCAGGAACAGGAGCAGGCTGAACAGGCGGGCTTAGCCCTGCAACCCACGCTATTGATTGCCCCAACTTCGGTGGTGGGGAACTGGCGTAAGGAGATAGAAAAATTTGCGCCGCATTTACGGGCGATCGTCCACCACGGCAATGAACGAGCGAAGGATATCCCAAACTTTCAGTTGATGGCTCAACAAAACCATGTGGTGATTACCTCCTTCACCTTGATTCGTAAAGACCTCAAGTTAGTGGAAAGCGTGGACTGGCATCGGGTCGTCTTAGACGAAGCCCAGAACATCAAAAATCCCAAGGCGGAGCAAACCAAAGCCATTCTCAAGCTCTCGGCCCCCCGGCGGCTGGCCCTGACCGGAACCCCGGTGGAAAACCGCCTTCTGGATCTCTGGTCTATTTTCAACTTCCTCAATCCAGGCTATCTGGGGAAGGAGGCACAATTTCGCAAAAACTTTGAAGTGCCGATTCAGAAAAATAACGATTCCCTGCGCTCAACCACCCTGAAAAAGTTGGTGGAACCGTTCATTTTGCGGCGGGTGAAGACGGACCAATCCATCATCAAAGACTTGCCGGATAAGGTGGAGCAAAAACTTTACTGCAACCTCACCAAGGAACAGGCATCCCTCTACGAAGCCACAGTCAAGGATGTGGAGCGACAACTGGTGGAAGTAGAAGGCATCCAGCGGAAGGGCTTGATTCTGGCCACACTGCTGAAGCTCAAGCAAATCTGCAACCACCCCAGGCAGTTTTTACAGGATGACAGCGACTTTACCCCGACCCGATCGCACAAGCTCAGCCGTCTGACGGAAATGGTGGAAGAGATTATGGCAGAAGGGGAAAGTGTGTTGATCTTTACCCAGTTCACTGAGTTGGGGGATGCCCTGGACAAATACCTGCGTCACACTTGCCACTACAACACCTACTACATTCACGGCGGCACCAATCGCGATAAACGGGAGAAGATGATCGCGGAGTTCCAAGACCCCGAAACGGAACCGTCTATTTTTATCCTGTCCCTCAAAGCGGGTGGGGTGGGCATCACCCTGACCAAGGCTAATCATGTTTTTCACTTCGATCGCTGGTGGAATCCTGCTGTAGAAAATCAGGCCACCGACCGGGCCTTCCGGATTGGCCAGCAAAAAAATGTGTTTGTCCACAAGTTTGTGGCGATCGGCACCCTGGAGGAGCGGATTGACGAAATGATTGAAGACAAGAAAAAACTGGCAGGGGCGATCGTTGGCTCGGATGAATCCTGGCTGACGGAGCTGGACAATGAAGCCTTTAAGCAATTGATTTCACTCAATCAAAGCGCGATTTTGGAGTAAGCTGATGGCTCAATTTAGTCGCACCTGGTGGGGGCAACGGTTTATTGTCGAACTTGAAAAAATTATGGATTCGGGTCGCTTAAGCCGGGGGCGGTCCTATGCCCGTGGGGGTAAGGTCAAGAGTTTTGAGATCCAGGGAGGCTCGATTACAGCCAGGGTAAGGGGTTCTGTGAATCCCTACTTCGGGGTTTATAAAGAACCGCTCTACACGACCACGATCGAGTTCAAGGCTATCAGTGCAGCCAACTGGTCTGCGGCGATCGCCTTTGTGGCCTCCAAAGCCAGTTTGATTTCCCGGCTCATGCTCAATGAAATTCCTGACAACATTGAAACTGCTTTTGCCAAGCTGGATTTACACCTGCTACCCCACAGTCAATCCGATTTCAAGACGAGCTGTTCCTGTCCCGATTGGAGTAATCCCTGTAAGCATATCGCGGGGGTTTATTACCTGCTGGCCGCCCAATTAGATCAGGACCCGTTCTTGCTGTTTGAACTGAGGGGGTTATCGAGACAGGCACTCCAACAAGAACTGGCCAAATCTCCGTTAGGACAGGCTCTTTCCGCCGAATTAGCCATCTCCAATGCTTTGCCGGAACCCGACCCCACCTATTACACCCAACCTGTTGTGCAGTCCCCAGAAACCGTACCGAGCCTGAAAGACTTTTGGTTGGGAGCAAAACGGCTACCCCAGACAATTGAATCACCCCCCCAGGTCAATGTTTCTGCCATTCTGGTGAAAAAGCAGGGAGACTTCCCACCCTTTTGGCCTAAGGAGGGTTCCTTTATTGGGGTAATGGAAGAACTGTATGAGCGAGTTAGAACGAAAAACTCCCATCTCTTCTAAGGGGCATCCTGAAAGGGTCATCTTGAAAGGGTCATCCTGGATGTCTTCAGTCGCTACGGGGTCGGCTGGATAAGTGACCCACTGGGAAGCCGCCTCCCTGTCCGAATACCTGATTCAATAGCCGCTGATCAATTTTAGTTGATCCAGATCACCGTAATTCTGTTAGCTAATCACAACAAAAAACTATCAAGATCAAAGCAGCGTATGAGCCTGATTACATCAGGTTCTTGATGGCAATGCGATATTACTTAGTATCAAGTTTTAAGGAGTCACTGTAATGAATAAGAAAGTTGTCGCTGGTCTGCTTTTCTTCTCGGCTCTGGTATTACCTACACTAACTCCCCTTCAAGCTTCTGCAGGCAACCGTGATGATTACTACATTGTTTTCTGCCGTACATCTATGAACAAGCCTTACTATAAGGTAGGAACTTTTGGGAACCAATTTGAAGCTAAAATTTCGGAACAACGCCATGAATGGGATGGGAAATCCTGCTATATCAAGCGTTATGTCTAAACGTTTGCCCACTGGATTTGAAGTGTCCGCAACTGTGTGTGAGTGGCGAAATACATAATTAAAAATGTGGTGACTGGTTAAGCTTAATTCCCTGGAAAGCCAAACCAATCACCACTTGAGAATATGAAATTCCTCGCTAACTATAGCAACCCTAAATGGGGTGAGGAAAAGGGGGTGTAGGGTTCTCCCACAAAAAGATTTCCACACCCTTACCCCGTTTACATCTCAAATAGAATTGCTATAGCAATTAGATATCAGGAGTTAAACAGGTTCATATTGCGTGTTAGTCTAGACCGAAATCCTGCCGCAATTTGTCTTCCTGTTCATTGCTCAAATTCGATTGCAGCAACTGAACATGTCCATGTTCATCTTTAAAGGCTTCTTGCACTTTATCCAGTGTTACCTGACCAGTTAACAAAAATAGGGCGGAAGTCCCTTCCTTGACCTGCTCACGTACATCCTTAATAAAGTTATCATCAATGCCGTAGTCACTAAATTGCCCACTTAAGGCCCCTACAGCGGCCCCTACAACTAATCCTAAAAGGGGGACAAAGAAAATAAAGCCGAACAACATGCCCCAAAAGGCTCCTCCCAGTACACCTGTTGCAGTCAGGTCAAGGGCTTGTTGGGTTTGCGGTTTTTTCTTGCCCATCGGCCAGCTGACGATCGCCGCGTCTTGGATCTCAATCAGATGTTGTTTTTGTAGCTCCTGCAATTTATTCAAAGCTGCAGCTGCGGCTTCGGCCCGGTCAAATTTCCAAACTGTTAATGTTGCCATAACCTTAATCCTCCATATATAGAATGATTAACACAGTTTATTTCTACTTATTGGTAACAAAATCAAGTTTGTTTACTCCCTGCTGGATGGTGGCTAGGGGGAATACCCCATGTGCTCAGTCTACTTCGCGATCGCTCCATAGACTCTGCGGCTCTTCAGCAGGACGTGAAACACGATCGCCACCCGGTGAACGCAAGGCTGACACACCTGCTTTTTAAAGTTAAGAGCGTCAACCGAAGGGGAAGAAAGCTATGACTACCGAAGTTTTGCACATCAATAAGAATTTGGTTATAGCTGTTGTAATGACCGCGATTACCAGTGTCCTTGCCAGTTTCTTGATGATGACCACTGCTCAACCAAATCCTGCGAACAGCACCCCGGTAACCATTCCCTCTGCAGACAGAGCATTTATGCTAACGTAATGCTGCTCCGTTTTCCTCGCACCAGAAAATATCGCCCCCCTCATAGTCCGCCCTGAATCACCCGCCAGAGAGTTGTCCCTGCCCGATAGGTTAGTATTCGTCTAATAGTGAGCTATGGCGGATGCGGATTACTGAAAGCAGGGTTCACCACAAAGGAGGGATCGGTCAGACTGTGCAGAAAGGCCAACAGGTCACTCTTTTCCGCTGCCGTAAGTTCAAATCCAGAAACAAAATGACTTTTGTAAGGATTCTTACTGCCTACCCCGGCATAAGCTCCGGTGGGTAAGGTGCGGCCACCAACACGGTAATGCTCCAGTACCTCTTCCAGGGTGGCGATGCTGCCATCGTGCATGTAGGGAGCTGTGAGTGCGATGTTACGGAGCGTGGGTGCTTTAAATTTGCCCATATCCGTAGTTTTCCCCGTTAATTGATAAACTCCCAAATTATGAGCTGGGTAAGCCCCCTGTCCATCAATGTTGTAGAGTCCGGTGTTGTGAAAAGCTACTTCGGTAAAGGCCAGACGTTCGTGTTTAGTTGAATCGGCAAAGTTAAAGCCACCGTGACAGTGGAAACATTCTAGCTGTTCACTGTGAAATAAGCGTTCTCCCCGTTTAGCCGCAGCAGAAATGGCATTTTTATCTCCGCCGAAGCGATAGCGATCGTAGGGGGAGTTAAAGGAGAGCAAACTGCGCTCAAAGGCTGCTAGGGCTTTCGTAAGATTGCTGAGATTGATGGGACGGTCACCGATCCCAAAGGCGGCGGCAAAAAGCTGACGGTAGGTTGGGTCTTGGCGCAGCATGGCCAGGATCTGATCTTCGCGACCAGACAACCCAAGTTCGATCGGGTGTTCGCCAAACATTGGTACCAGGGCCTGGATTTCCAGTCGCGTCATGCCCGGATTAGCCCAGGTTAAAACGGAGTTATAAGCCACATTCGTGAGACTCATGGAATTACGGGGATGCTGCTCACCAGTGGCCCCAAGTCCTACAGGTCTCCCATCACTAAAGGCCCGCTTTTGCTCATGGCAGGAGGCACAGGCATGCTTACCGGTAATGGAAAGGCGTGTTTCATAAAATAAATATCGTCCCAGTTCTACCCTGGCAGGTGTCATTGGGTTATCAGCAGGCACAACGGGTCTGGGTAACCCGGCTGGTAGATTCCATGCGTAGGCGGGGGGCGAATTGGCAACCGCTAATCCCCGACTCAGACCGATCGCCAGCAGAAACATGACCGCCAGAGCGATCGATCGCCTCAAGCGCCATTGTCTCGCCCAGATTCTACTCAACACGGAAGAAGGTTTGGGGTGGAGACGACTGCCCCATAAACGGTAAACCAAGCTGAGTCATTATGCCGATGCAATCCTGGTCAGTGGGTTCAGACATACAGCCCGGTGCAGTTTTGGCATAATTTTGACTCAGATCTGAAGTGGCGACCAGTTGGGCCAGGTCTGCGACGATGAAGTTTTTGGCGGGATCGAAGCGATTAAACACAACCGTTGCCCGATTCGGCTGAGTGCAGCTTTGGGGTTTTTCACTACTCGCTCCACTCTGACAGCCAGTGCTGCCCAGGTGAATTGGAAACCCCGTGGGACTTGCTGCCCCATGCCCTGAATGTTGGGGTTGTCCCCCCATCGGCTTCATCAGAGTTGGACTTTGTAGATCAATGCGGGCAAATTTATAGCCCAACTGCCAATTCCACCATAGCCCGGTTAAATTCAGTGGCGATGGGGCCAGAGCGGTATCTGCGTGGTTGAGGTTAAAAGGAACGCCCAGAGTAAATTTTAAGCCGGTGTAATTGCCTTGGGGAACCGTACCAGTAATGTGATCGCGCATCTCGATTGTACCGTTGGCGCAGGCTCCGGTCTTATCTTCAAAATCCAGTAGCGCCACAGTTTGATATTGCCACTTGCCATCCTGGGACAGACGGACAGGAACCGTTTTACCACTGGCATCGATCAATGACACATCCGAAACATAGAAGCGAAAATCTGCTACAGTCTGCCGGGTGGACGGGCTGCCCAGAGTGTAGGTTGAGCCACAGGCGAAGGGTTGATTGCCGACTTTGGCTGTAAACCGGATTGTCACGGCTTCAGGGTCCGCGGCCTGCGTCTGTTGGGCACCTGCGGTCGAGAACAGGCACAGAGTAGTGATTATCACCAGTGTGAACGTGGGGGGAAGCGCAAATTTCATGGGTATCAAAAAACGATTCGTGGGCAACCCGGACTGAGCTTTATTTCCTTCATTCTCGAAAGAAAAGTAATGACCGTCAAATGACAGCCTGTCAAACAAATGTTATTGTTTATTAGGAGCATTAGAATATTGAGCGAATCTGAAATCCCAAGGTGTGGCGATCTGGGATGTCAAGTTATCAAAAAAACCGGCGAACGTAGTTAGAGTGTAACTGCTACACCTGCATCGTCACTGCCCTCTCAACCCGATCTTAAGCAGACCTCTGAATCGGCTCCAACAGCACCACCCGATCCCCCAGACTCGGCTCTCACACCTGCAACAATTCAGTCAACACCAGAATCTCAGCCTGCTCCGATTGGAAAGCTAATTGTACCAGTTGCAACAGAACCCTGATCAGAACCCACTCCACCAGAAGCAATTTCAGCAGAACTGCCTAACTCTACTGAACCCAAACCGCAATAGTTAAATGAAACAACTGATTATCCAATCACCCAGGGGCTTTGCAGTAATTTGATGGCTAGCATACTCCTCCTCAAGGCTACAATCCAATGGCTCCACTGCCCAACTATCGTCCGCAACAGCTTTCCCTTGGACCGCTGGAAACCGAGATTTTGAAAATTGTTTGGGAACGGGGGGCAGTCACCGTTAAGGATGTGCATGAACAGATTTTGTCTGATCCCAACCGCGATCTCGCCTATGCCTCCGTGACCACGGTTTTGCATCGCCTCACCCAAAAAGGCTGGCTGGCTTGTGACAAGAGTGAACGTTCCTTTTGCTGGCGGCCGCTGGTCTCCCGTCAGGAAGCTCAGACTCTGGAAGCTTACCTGCGCTTGCAGCAATTTTTAGCCGTTGGTAATCCTGATATTGTCGCAGCCTTTGCCGATAGCCTCGATCAAGCTAGCCTAGAACAACTGGAAGCGATCGCTCAAAAATTACGAGCCATTCGCAAAGCCAGGGAGGGCGGAGAATGCACCTGATCATGCTGCTAACGGCCCTGGTTCTGGCCTGGTGTCTGCGGTCTACTGACTCTGAAACCACAGGTTGCTGGAGAGAACGCTGGCAAAGGACATTAAAGCAGTTTCTCCTGCCACCCTTGCTGTTGCTGACGACAGCGATCGCCATTATCTGGATGGGTCCGCATGGGCAAATGGTCTGGCTTTGGGAGGGCTGGTTCAGTTACGGGCTGGCTTTGGGATTTTGGGTTTGGACGATCGTCATCGGACTGAAGCTGGCCTGGGAAAGTTGGTGTTTATACCAGTGGGTTCGCGGCCAACCAACGACGGTCTTAAACGGTTTGACGGCTCGCCTGCTGGATCTGCCCACCCTCGACATTGCCCAGATAGGTTTCTGGCAACCGGAGTTAGTGATCAGTCGCCCCTTGCTGACGGTTCTGGATGAGCCACACCTGGAAGCAGTGCTGCTGCATGAACAGGCTCATCATTACTACCGGGATACGTTCTGGTTTTTCTGGTTGGGTTGGCTGCGACGGCTGGCAAGCGGATTGCCCCAAACCGGCCGACTCTGGCAGGAATTACTCATTCTGCGGGAAATCCGGGCCGATCGCTGGGCAGCGCAACGAACCGATAATTTACTTTTGGCAGAGGCACTGCTGGTGGTGGTCAGTCATCCATCCGCCCTGACAGAAGACTACTGTGCTGCCTTTAGCCGCGTTGTTCCCCCCCTTACGGGAGCTGCTCCCAGGAAGGATCGTCTTAACCAGAGAATTGAAGCCCTGCTGACTGAGCCAGAGCTAAGCAGTGATGTCGGTTGCTGGTCGTGGATTTGGTTAGGACTGCCCTTGCTGCCCTTGCTGGCGATTCCGTTTCACCAGGGCTAGACAACGGCATGAACCCCGACTGATGCCAGGCTCGATTCGGGCTAATTCTTTTCCCTTATCCGTTTCTAACTGGCCTCCGCCTGTGCGAGCAACTGTTCCAGGCTAAGAGCTAGCTCATTGCAGGTGAGACCCCGACAAACCAGACCGATCGCGCCCATCGATTGCATAAAACATCTGGGTTTCTACATAACCTGCTTTAAGTCATCGCCTAATCAGTTCTTAACCGGCTACTTGTCCAATAATATTGAAGATAAATTGGTGACTCAAATAGCAAAAAGTCTGCATTCCACTGGATTCATTGCTTAATTAGTAATCCTAAATGGGTTGAGAAAAAATGGGAGATTCTACCCCTTTACCTCGTCTAAATCTCTAAGAAGATTGCTATATCAGTTTGACTGGAGTCAGTCACTGACCGGGAAGAGTAGGACAGATGCCACTGGGAGAGCTATCTCTCCACTCATTGAGGAGGTTTCATTTTAATCCTCTCACACTTGACTGAGTACATTGCACCGTTGCCTTTATCCCAATAAGTGAGGTTTTTTGAGTTAAGTGTTGGCTTTAAATAATTGATCTGAGAAGCCAAATAAAAAAATATTATTTCCTGCTATCTTGAGTTCAATTTCAGATTTAACCAGAAATCTACAGGTATACCAATAGACAATCTGTCAAAATTACCTATGACAACTTGTCAAACTTTCGTCTACGAGATCGAGTCTTAAAAATTCCTAAAATACCAGCCGAAAAAGTGATTCATTGAGTAAGCTACAGAAGGTGAAACCCTATCGACTACTGTAGTATAGCAACCCTAGATGGGTTGAGAAAAAAGGGGATGATGGTTTCCCCCAAAAAGGGGGTTCTCCTCTTTACTCCGTTTGGATCTCAAATAGGATTGCTATTAGGATTGCTATAGCATTCTATAGCTACGACTAGCTCCCCACAAGAAATGGACTTCCTGTCAGTTTTTAGTTTGACTACCAAGAGCAAAAGGGATAGGGTTTTGTAGCTAATATGGAAAATATTTCAGGTGAGCAAATTTTTACAATTTTAGTCCTTGCTATACTAGACTTTGTAGTTTTTATTGAACTGCTTTCAATGATACAGATCGATCTTTGTTTTGCGTTTTAGCTTTATTTGTTATTGCAATTTTCTCACTTTCCAATTTAACTATGCTGGAGTATCTTCCCCCACTTAATGATCACAACCTGCCCTATCCCGATACGATACATCCGATCGTTGTGCATTTTGTGATTGCGATGGTTTTATTTGCTATGGCCTGTGATGTATTGGGCTACTTCACGCGCAATGTGCAATTGTATGAAGTGAGTTGGTGGAATTTGTTCTTTGCCACGGTCTCGATTTTTATTGCCATTATTTTTGGACAAATTGAGGCTGGGTTGGCTGAACCTTACCCGGCTGCAGCATCGACTTTAAACCTGCATACGCTGTTGGGCTGGTCACTCTCTGGCATGATTGCAGCAATCACGGCATGGCGGTATGTCTTACGCTCTCGCGATCCCAAGGAATTGCCGATCCCATTTTTAGGGGTGGGCATTGTGTTAGTGGGAGTAGTTTGCGTTCAGGTTTATCTAGGAGATCTCCTGGTCTGGGTTTACGGATTGCATACGGTGCCAGTGGTGGAAGCAGTGAAGCAGGGGATACTATAGTGAATCTAGACTTGATCGATCAAATCAGGGATCAACTGGGTGCAAATGGATTGCCCTATCCTCTTCCAATCCATCCTAATTTAGTACATTTGACCTTGGGTTTATTTATTGCCGCGATCGCCTTTGATATCGTCGGTGTGTTATTTCCCCTGGAAAAACCTGTCTTTAAGTTCCTGGCCATTCCAGCGACACGCTCCAGTTTCTTCGATGTAGGGTGGTACAACATCCTCGCTGCTGCCATTATTACTTTCTTTACCGTCGCTGCCGGTTTCTATGAAATATTGCTGGCAACCCCTCCCGCCAATGTCACGAGTGCCTGGGGATTGCAGGCAATGGAAACGCTGCTTTGGCATGGAGTGGGCGGTGTGGTATTACTGCTATTGATTGTAACAATGACCGTTTGGCGTGGGTTTCAGCGGTTTCTCTGGCGCAAAGACCAAGCACAGCAAGTGCAATGGAGTTATCTTCTGGTGGGCTTGGGGATCTTTGCCTTGATGTTTGCCCACGGGACCTTGGGTGCACAACTGGCGGCGGAGTTTGGCGTGCATGTCACTGCCGATCGCCTGTTGCGAATTGGTGAAAATCCAAATTTGCTGTTGAAGTGATGAGTAGCATGAGCAAGCAGACAATTTTGACCTTAGGAATTGTGGCAATCGGCCTGGCCTTCATCAGTTTATGGATGGGGCAGCAAGCCTATTCCTGGTTTCCTCCCCAGGCTTCTGCAGAAGCTGTGCTGGTGGATCAGTTGTTTAGCTTTCTGGTGGCGCTGGGAACCTTTATTTTTCTGGGCGTAGTAGGAACGCTGACCTATTCCGTTCTGTTTCAGCAGGCAGGGAAGTATGACTTCAGCGATGGTCCTCATATTGAAGGCAATGTAACGCTGGAAATTGTCTGGACTGCCATTCCCTTTGTCCTGGTGATTTGGATTGCAGCCTACAGTTACCAGATTTATGACCAGATGTCGATTTTGGGGCCCATGGAGCATGTTCACAGGGGCATGACAACGGCGGAGGCAACCCCGTTGATGAAACCAGCGGCACCCCTTTTCGATCAGAAACCTGTAGAACACATTGATGTCTATGCACGGCAATGGGCATGGGAATTCCATTATCCTCAGCCCGCCATCACCAGTACCGAATTACATTTACCGAATCGTCAGCGCATCCAATTGGCCCTGCATTCTGAAGATGTGCTGCATGGCTTCTTTGTCCCTGCCTTTCGGGTCAAGCAAGACATTATCCCCGGTCAGGTGATCGAGTTTGAATTTACCCCGATTCGGGAGGGGCGCTATCGCCTGCGAGATTCGCAATACAGCGGCACTTATTTTGCTGCCATGCAAACCGACGTAGTGGTGGAGTCCCCAGAAGCCTATCAACAATGGCTTACCACTACCGCAACCCAGCCTCCTGTCATTGCTTATAACCGGGCATTTGATGAATACCAGCGTGCTCACAATCCCATCAGCACAGGTTGGAAAATCGTTGAACCTGCTTCTCCGCCGATTGTCAACTACCCCAGTTCTTCAGTGAGTAACCCATGACGAATCTTTCGGTTGACGCGATCGCCCAAGTTGAACAACCGCTCCCCGGTGCGCCGAACAACTGGAAGCGGTTCTTTAGTTTCAGCACCGATCATAAGGTGATTGGGATTCAATATCTGGTCACGTCCTTCTTCTTTTTCTTAGTTGGCGGCATCTTGGCCATGATCATTCGGGGGGAACTGATCACCCCAGAAGCGGATCTCCTAGATCGCGCCGTGTACAACGCTATGTTCACCATGCATGGCACAATCATGCTGTTTCTATGGACCTTCCCTTCGTTGGTAGGATTATCTAACTATCTGGTGCCCTTAATGATTGGGGCAAAAGATATGGCATTTCCCCGCTTGAATGCGGCGGCGTTCTGGATGGTGCCTGTGTTTGGCGTGATCTTAATGGCCAGTTTCCTTGTTCCCGGTGGCCCCTCCCAATCGGGCTGGTGGGCCTATCCCCCAGTCAGTCTCCAGAATCCCACAGGGAACCTGATCAACGGCCAAGTGCTGTGGATTTTGGCTGTAGCGATTTCTGGTGTATCCTCCATCATGGGAGCGGTTAACTTTGTCACAACGATCGCGCGGATGCGGGCACCGGGAATGACCTGGTTTCGGATGCCGGTGTTTGTCTGGACAGTCTTTGCGGCTCAGATCATTCAATTATTTGGCTTGCCTGCTCTCACCGCCGGAGCTGTGATGTTGCTGCTGGATTTAACGGTGGGCACCAGTTTTTTTGATCCTGCTAGAGGCGGTGATCCAGTGCTGTTTCAACACTTCTTCTGGTTTTATTCCCATCCCGCCGTATATGTGATCATCCTGCCCATTTTTGGCATCTTTTCAGAAATCTTCCCGGTCTATGCCCGTAAACCACTGTTTGGCTACAAAGTCGTCGCCATTTCCTCCCTGATCATCACGGGCTTGAGCGGCATTGTCTGGGTGCATCACATGTTTGCCAGTGGGACTCCTGGCTGGATGCGGATGGTGTTTATGGCAACAACGATGTTGATTTCTGTGCCTACGGGCATCAAGGTCTTTGCCTGGGTCGCTACGATCTGGGGGGGCAAACTGCGGCTAAACACGCCTATGTTATTTGCCTTGGGGGGACTGGTGATGTTTGTGTTCGCAGGCGTGACAGGCATCATGTTGGCCTCAGTTCCCTTTGATATTCACGTCAACAATACCTATTTTGTTGTTGGTCACTTTCACTACGTGATTTACGGTGCGGTGGTGATGGGGATGTATGCCGCTCTATATCACTGGTTTCCCAAAATGACGGGACGGATGTATTCGGAAGGATTAGGCAAGTTGCATTTTGTGTTGACCTTGATTGGCACGAATCTGAACTTCTTCCCCATGCATCCCCTGGGGTTACAAGGAATGCCCCGCCGGGTTGCCTCCTATGACCCCGAATTCGCGTTTTGGAATGTGGTTGCCAGTCTGGGTGCATTTCTGCTGGGCATGTCTACGTTGCCCTTCATTTTGAACATGATTGGCTCCTGGGTGCAGGGGGAAGCGGCTCCTAAAAATCCCTGGCGGGCGATCGGGCTGGAATGGTTGGTCTCCTCGCCACCCACCGTTGAAAACTTTGAAGAACTCCCGATCGTGGTGGCAGAACCCTACGGCTACGGGAAGTCAGATCCCCTGGTTGCAAATCCGGATCGTTTGGAGGTTGTCCATGAATCCCACTGACGTTAATGCATCCTTAAACACGAAGGGTTCCACGGATCACACTCCAGACCTGCATACGAACACAGAACATCACCACGACGAAGCAGGCAATAGTATGTTTGGCTTCATTGTGTTTCTGGTGTCGGAAAGTGTGATTTTCCTCAGCTTTTTTGCGGGATATATTGTCTACAAAACCACCGCCCTGGACTGGCTGCCTTCCGGCGTAACGGGCCTGGAAACCCGTGAACCTGCTATCAACACAATTGTCCTGGTTTCCAGTAGTTTTGTCATCTACATTGCCGAACGATTCCTGCATGTCAAAAATCTCTGGGGATTCCGGTTGTTCTGGCTATTGACAATGGCGATGGGCAGCTACTTTCTCTATGGACAGGCGGTGGAATGGCGCGGTTTGCCCTTTGGTTTTACTGATGGCGTATTCGGTGGCACCTTTTATCTGCTGACTGGATTTCACGGGCTGCATGTCCTGACCGGGATTCTATTACAGGCAATTATGTTGGTGCGATCGCTCATTCCGGGTAACTACGATCGGGGTGAGTTTGGGGTAGCAGCAACCTCTCTGTTCTGGCACTTCGTCGATGTCATTTGGATTATTTTATTTGTGCTGATTTATGTGTGGCAGTAATGGCGTGGTAGTAAGCGTGGCAGTGAGGTGAATCCATGATTATCGATGACCAAATTTATGATCTGATCATTGTCGGCACGGGTGCAGGAGGGGGGACACTTGCTGCGAAACTAGCACCCACAGGTAAGAAAATTTTGATCCTGGAACGGGGCGATTTCATGCCCTTAGCAGAACAAAATCGCAGCAATGTGGATATCTTCAAACGGGAACGCTACCATGCTCCTGAACAATGGTATGACAGTGCTGGAGAACCATTTTCGCCTCAAATAAATTACGCGATCGGCGGCAACACCAAAATTTATGGTGCAGTTTTGGCGCGATTCCGTGAACGGGACTTTGAAGCCGTGAATTACCAGGCAGGTATCTCGCCAGAGTGGGGGGTCAAGTATGCAGACTTTGAACCCTATTACACGGAAGCCGAGCAGCTTTACCAGGTGCATGGGCAGGCAAATATTGACCCAACTGAACCACCCCACAGCCAGGACTATCCTTTCCCCCCCGTCTCCCACGATCCGCAAATTGAGACCATTGTAGAAGCGCTGGCTCAGCAGCGGTTACACCCTGCTCCTCTGCCCTTGGGCTTGACGCGACAAATGGACGATCCGACCAATGATTCTGAAGCGAGTTGTATTGTCCCTGCCTTGCAGCATCCCAATGTTACTCTGAAAACCGGCGCTAAGGTGGTTTGCTTACACACCAATCCATCGGGTCGGGTTGTGAAGGGCGTAGAAGCTGAAATTGCTGGACAATCCTATCTATTTCTGGCAAATCTGGTGGTGCTGGCCTGTGGAGCTATTAATTCGGCTGCCCTGCTCCTGCGTTCCAGCAGCGATCGCCACCCCAGCGGTTTAGCAAACAGTTCTGGTCTGGTTGGACGCAACCTGATGAAAAGCTTGATGACGGTCGTGGTGCAACTGAGCACCAAACCCAATTCTGGTTCTTTTCAAAAAAGCGTATCTGTGAATGATTTTTATTGGGGCGATCGCGATTTCCCTTATCCCATGGGACACATACAAAACGCTGGTGGTCTACTCACAGATATCATTTTTGCGGAAGCTCCGCCGATGTTCTCGATTCTGGCTAAATTCATGCCTGGTTTTGGACTAAAGCAATTAGCCACCCATTCGATCGGCTGGTGGGCACAAACAGAAGATTTACCCGATCCTGATAATCGAGTTCGAGTTGAAGGGGGCAAACTATACATCGACTACACCCCAAATAATCTGGAGGCCCACGATCGCCTGATTTATCGCTGGACAGACAACCTCAAAGCTATTGAAAAAGAACTGGATGGATTTCAACGGGGCTTTATGCATCCGCGGGGTGAGATTCCGATTCAGGTGATGGCTAATCAATGTGGCACCTGTCGTTTTGGCGAAGACCCGACAACATCTGTGTTAGACCTAAATTGCCGCACCCATGATATCGATAATCTCTATGTCGTCGATAGTAGTTTTTTCCCATCCAACGCTAGTGTCAGCCCTGCTTTGACTATCATCGCCAATGCATTGCGTGTAGGGGATCATCTGATTGAACGGTTGCACTAAATGGGTTTGTCCTTCCAACCTTCCAGAAAGTGCTGATGGTTTTCTTCGATCAACTTTTGAATTCGGTTAATTTCTGTACAGCCAAATCCTCTGTTGTTTTGAAGACGGATAAATATAGTTAACACAGAGTTTGCAGTCAATGGCTACCAGACTGTCTATATAGCAATCCTATGTGAGATCCAAACGGGGTAAAGGGGTGGAACTCCTTTTGTGGGGAACCCCACAACCCCTTTTTCTCAACCCATTTAGGGTTGCTATAATTGCTCGATGAACATTCGCTGCACTACCTGAAGCAGGGAGAAAAACACAGCAGGAAATTAACCGAAGCACTGAAAAAGCAACCAACCGTTTCTCTCTCAGCGTCGGTGTGTATGGGTGTTAGTAGCTGGTGCTGGTTTCATATGAGGAAAGACGATAGTAACTATAGTACCCATGTCTATATTGCTCGATATTGTGATATTACCATTATGTAGATCAACACACTTTTTGACCACCACAAGCCCTAATCCTGTACCAGGAATATTGCGAACATTCTTTCCGCGATGAAAGGGTTCAAATAATTGTTTCTGATCCTGAACCGCGATGCCAATACCCTGATCAGAAACCCGAATTGTCGAATTGTGCTTATCGAGTTTCAAAAGGCATTTAACTTGAGCATTTTTAGGTGAATATTTAATAGCATTTGAAAGTATATTTCCCAAGATAGAACGAAGTAATTTTTCATCCATATAAACTTGTCGCGACCCTCCTTCACACGAAAATTCCAAGGCAGGATTAGATGCATCGCCTAGACGGATTTCATCTATAAAATTACGACAAAATTTCTCTAAATCTAGCCATTGGGGATTGAATTCTAATTTATTAGTTTCTGCGCGGTTAATAGTCAAGATATCATCAAGAAGCTGCACCATATTTTTTACAGCATCTTGAACTCGGCGTAAGTTACGCGATCGTTTCTCAGCATCCTCCCAAGCTTGTGGTGAATTTTCCAGGATTTGAGCGGCGGCTAGAGCTGTACTCAACGGAGTGCGAAATTCATGGGATGCCATCGAGAAGAAGCGAGTTTTTAGGATAGCCAATTCCTTTTCGTGTTCTAATGCAGTATGTAGTTCAACTAACCGTTTTCGTTCAGTAATATCGCGTGAATTAACAACGATTTGATTGGATTCAAAATTATTAACAAAATTTTGGCTAATCGCTTCCAGTGTCCGCCAAGTTCCATCTCTATGACGGCAGTTAAATTCGATTGGTAAAGCTGTCTCTGGATTTATAGTTGCATTTGTAATGGTGTAGCAGGTGGCAACGACATCATCAGGATGGATCAGTTCAAAAAAAATCTTGCCAATCAGACTTGACGGCGAGTAACCTAGCACTTTTTCAACTGAGGGACTAATGTATTGAATAATACCATCTGTTTCAAGTATAGCTACAATATCGAGCGCATTTTCGATCAGCGATCGATAGCGTTCTTCACTCCAGCGCAATGCCTGCTCAATTCGCTTACGTTCGGTAATATCGCGTTGTACGGCAATCCAATGAGTGTAGTATCCAGTTCGATCTGCAACAGGCACGATACTGAACTCAACCCAAAACTCTGAACCATCTTTTCGATAGTTGATCACTTCTGCAGTTACAGGTTGCCATTGCGATAACGATGCTCGTACCCTATCAAGCACCGCTCGATCCGTTTTAGGACCTTGCAAAATTCGAGGAGTTATACCGACTACTTCTTCAAGGGAGTAACCTGTTGTGCGGGTAAATGCTTTGTTGACATACAAAATTCTGGGTCCTGGTTCATCAATCGGTTCAGCTTCTGTAATCAAGACGGCATCATTCGTATTTACAACAACGGACTGAAGTAATCGTACCTGTTCTGCCTGACGTTTTTGTTCGGTAATATCCGCAACGACAACGACTATTCCGTTAATGATTCCATTACTTTCTCGGAGAGGTGCAGCCGAAAAAACAATGTCAATCGGAGTGCCATCTTTTTTCTGTCGTCGAATCTCTAGGCTTGGGGGTGTAATCCCTTGCATTACATTATTCTTAATCGTTTGGTATTCCTCTAGCTCCCCAGACATAATTGGGTTGGGTTGATCCAACAACTCTACTTCAGTCCAGCCAAACATGCGCTCGGCTGCCGGATTCCAAACCTTAATATGGTTGTTTAAATCAACAGTGAAAATAGCACGGGGTGAGGCAGCAATCAGGGATTGAAGAGTTTGGTTAGTGTGACGCAAAGCAGCTTCAGTCTGCTGGCGCTCAATAATTTCCGCTTGAAGTAAGGTATTAGACTGAGACAGTTCTCTGGTGCGTTGTTGGACTCGATTTTCCAAATCAATATTCAAATGTTGCAACTGCTCATAGAGTTCAGATTGCTGGATAGCGATCGCAACCTGGGTTGATAATTGTTGCATTAATTCCACTTCCCAGTGACACCATTGGCGCGGTTGACTGCATTGATGAGCAATCAACAATCCCCACAGATAAGGCTGGGTTGCTACAGAAGCAGAGATTTGCTGTGACCCTGATACCACCGGATCGGGAGGTTGTTCTTGCTCGTGGCGCTCTTGGAGAATAGGCACTACTAATTTTGCTTTCACCCCAAATTGTTTCACAAACTCTGCTAAGCAGGATTCAACATCAAACTGGTCAACATTGGCAATCACCCGAGTTTTGCCCTGAGTATAGGCATGATGATATTCACTGGGAAACACCTCTTCTGGAAAGGTTTCATCCAAAATTGCGATGTAATGGGGGGATACGGCTTCAGCTATTGCACTCCCTGTACCATCTTCAAAAATCTGATAGATTAATACCCGATCAACTTGTAAAAACTGTTTGACTTCTGCAACAGTAGTCGCCAATACTTCATCTAAATCAAGCGATCGCCGGATCTGCTGAGCAATTTGATTAACCAGCCGCTCCCGTTCCGTTTGTTGCTGTAGCGTACGCTCTACTCGTCGCCGTTGGGCGATTTGCCAGGATAGAACGTAATAAATTGCAAAGAGAACAATTGCAAACACCCCAACCCCAAACCCTGGCGAACTGAGCCAATGCAAGGGATTGAGGGTTAGGGCTAGATTAATCTGACTAAACGCCATTCTGATTGGATAGGGTTAGAATTCTACTCCTTATTATTAAGTTAGAGGAGTGGATACAGGGATAGTTTTTGGAAAGAACTTTACATTTTGACTCTTTATCCTCTTCAGATAGTCAAGAAAAGAACAGCCGGTTTGTCTCTGACAATAGCAGCAAAAGAATAATGATGATCAAGGTAATTAGCATTACTCTAGATACTCTAGTCCAATTTGCCCGTTGCATAAAAGCTTGCAGTTCAAACTTCTCAAATTGATCAAATAAACCAGTGGGTACTGGTTTTGGAAGTTTGTCACGGTAGTCTGCACCATAACGAGGCATCCGAGCAAAGGGTAACTCACCTTGAACACGCTGGGGCAAAATGCGCCGTCGTTGATAGGGAACCGTATTTTCACCAAACTGCTCTAGGTACTCCTCTGTGCTGATCAGAGCGTCAATAAAACCGTTTAGTCCTTTCGTCGCCAGCATAATTGACCAGGAAAAAGTCTCTCGATCATTATAGACTGAACGACCGAGAACCCGCTGAATAAGCATTTCAACAAATCGATAGTTATTGTTCACCTCATAATTTAACCGCCGAAATGAATCAGATAAGACTAATCCACGAATAAAGTCTCGAACTGTGATTTGACGAGTCCGTAGTTGCGACTCTAGGGCAATTTGACGATGGCGAGTGATACATTGCTGCTCGTTAAAGACTTGTCGATATGCTGTCTGAATCAGCAGATCCATTTCAGATGAATCGAGCAAGTTATCCGTGGTGTAAATTCTAGGGGTTTCATCTCCGGGCACTTCAAATCCCTTGACCCGTTGATTTTGACTGGAAGGCGCATAAGCGAGAAAAGGAATGGGCATAGCTTTAAAAAATTGACAACAGTAGAAAGAGAGGGCATCAGGTTAAAGTTGGACAATTAGAAGAAAATGAATGCGTTGTTGAACCACAAGATCGCGCTCTTGAACTAATGCTTGCTGGAGTGCGTTGATCGCCTTATCAGTGGCAATTTCCCCTAGGGAAACAGCAGCAGCATATCGAAGTGCCCAGTCTTCGGTGTGCAGTAATGCCCAGATGAGTTTATCGATCGCCTGTGAGTGATGATTGCAGCGTAAAGGGTGGGAACCCAACATTTTACCAAGTCCCCGTGCGGCAATCCGTCGCACATTGCCCTGGCAGTGATTGGCAATCTCGACTCCTACCATATCAATCAGTAATTGCAAAGCACGATCATCCCCAATTTTTGCCAATATTTGGACAATTTGTGCCTGCATTCCGTGATCAATACTGTTATTAAAAGCAGCTATGAGCGGTTCTACGCTATGGGGTGCAAGCTTTTCTAATGCCTGAGCAACCAGAGCAGCAATTGCAGAGTTCTGATGATCCAAAAATTGAATTAAAGTCAGAATTTCTGATGGATTACAACTGTCAACCAGGATTTGCAACCCGGTTGCTGCTTCTGTGGGTATAGTCGTGTTGCGGATCTGCTCAATAATTTGATTGGAGTTGGGGGATAGCATAGCAGTTTGCGATATATCATTGGGTTGCTGAATGGTGTTGCCACAGCATGACAGCCACAGCAGCTTTAAAGTTGTAATAGCAGTCCATCAATCGCCTGAAACACGATTTGCGCGGCTCTCTGTTTGTCGTTTTCTGAGCGATCGCTGTCTAACACGGCTTCTACAATGCGTTTTAGATTTAACAGCTTGAGACTGTTCGCAAGATTAGCGTGCAAAATTGCCTGGGCTGCTTCCAAATGCCCGATCGCACCCAGGTCAAAGGCTGCCGCCCAACGCAAATAGGGATTGGAATGGTTGAGATTCTGGATAATTCGCTCCAGGTAGTGGGGTTGCTGAGTCATTTGATAGCAATAGCGAGCTGCCGCACATTGAATCCGCTCTGAGGAATCCTGCAAGAATGGCTTCACATCAGAAAACGCTTCTTGTACTTGCAACTGCCCTAATGCTTCAATCAATGCCTCATAAGGTTGGGGTTGACCAGAACGCAGCAAACGCAACAATGGCACAACCGCGCGGCGATCGCCAATTGCCCCCAGAGCTTGAATTGCCGCTTCCCGGAACTGTAAATCCTCTTCACACCGCAGGGCATCTACAAGTGCGGGGACTGCCTTGACCTGTCTGAGTTGTCCCAGGGCACGGGCTGCCTGCCGCCGCAGGGGATAGCCACCCTGAACGGTGCGATAGCCATCATCGTGGAGTAAGTCGCAGAGCACTTCCCAGGCTGCCTGAATTTGATGTTTACCCAACCACCAGACGGCGTAGTACCGCATCTGATTATCAGTTGCCTGAAGAGCCACGATCGCCGATTCGGCCGAGAGAACAGGTTGTGCGAAAGTCACTACAGTCATTTACTTGAAGGGATGAAAGTTCAAGCTACAAATTTGGGCGTACCTCTTACGCCCATTCAATACCTACTCAAATCGGAAGAGGTTCACTTAAAGGGGTTTGATGCTGACAATCTTACCACCGCGTTTGTGGATCTCCTGATACCGATGAGACAGTTGCTCAAAAGGAACACTGTAGACAACTCTGCTCCGGCGAACGGTCACCTTCGTCCCAAAATCACCTTCGATCGCTTCTACCTGGTAGACTCGGTTGTCTCCTCGTACAGGGGCAGTTCCTAATCGACCAGAGTCCAATGATCTGGTGGTTAATGATGGAGTAACAATCATATTGGACAGATTCATTGCGACCTGCCGCTGTAAACGAGAGCTTTTACCGCCCCCTTGAGCATTGTCACTGCTCCCATTTCCTCGGTACAACCGAAATAAACGATTAAATCCCACTTGTTTCATCCCAGGAATCGATTGAAATCCCCGATAGTAGGGAACCGTATCGTTACCAAAGGCACTGTCATACTCGGGATTGTAAATGTAAGAATCGATTTCCGTATCGTATCCCTGTGAGGCATACAGATCCACATGGTAGGAAACTTCAGCCTGGTCACAAATTGCACGTCCCAACAGATGTTGATAGTTCAGTTCAATAAATCGAACTTGTGAATTGTTGTAGAAAAATTGCTCTTTGTAAAACTCTGATTTTGCCAGGGCTTGAATGAATTGCCGCACACTGATACTGCCGTTACGGAGTTGAGCCTCAGCAGCGGCAAAAATGCCGTTCACATAAACTCGCTCACGTCCAAACACATGTTCATAGGCAGCTCGGAAAACTTGCTGCAACTCGTCTTCGCTCCAGTTACGGCGCAGTTCAACTTTTGAATCCGTCACGGCACTGATTCTTAAGCGTTCTTTCATGGAAAGGCTCATGGCTCAAACTCCATTACAACAAAGGATCTCAATCTGAGGCATTCAGGCGGAAATGACACTGACAATTTTGCCGCCACATTTATGAATCTCCTGGTATAACCTGGAAAGCTGATCGAAGGACACGGTATAGATTTGGCGACTGCAACGCACGGGAACGTTTGCCCCTACACCACCCACGATCGCTTGTATTTGGTAAATCCGGTTATCTCCACGAATCGGCGCAAGACTCAGAGTTCCAGTTAGATTGCCTCCCTGAGTACCCGGTCTAGACGGTGGAATGATCACATTCGGCTGGTTCATGGCTATCCGTTGCCGGAGTCGGGAGTTCTTGCGCCCAAACTGAGCATTGTCGCTGTTGCCAAACCCTCGATACAGCGTGAACAGACGGGTAAATCCCGCTGTTTTCATCCCGGGTATTGATTGAAATCCCCGGTAGTAAGGAACAGTATTATCGCTAAAGGCATTTCTATATTCAGGGCTGTCAAAATAGGAATCGATCTCAGATGCATAGCCCTGTGAGGCATAGAGATCAACATGATAGGCAACTTCTGCCTGATCGTAGGGAGCACGCCCTAAAAAATGCTTGTAGTTCAATTCAATAAACCGAACCTGAGAATTGCGGTAGAAAAATCGCTCTTTGTAAAACTCTGACTGTGCCAGGATTTGAATGAATTGCCGCACATTAATCTTGCCATTCCGCAGTAGCGCCTCAGCACTGGCAAATGACTCACTGATGGTTAGCCCCTCTCGCCCAAATACATGGGCATAGGCAGAGCAGAAAATTTGCTGCAACTCATCTTCGCTCCAGTTCTGGCGTAATTCAGCTTTTCTACCAGTGACTTCACTAATACCCAGGCGAGATTCAGTTAAACTCATGGTTTCATCTCCATAAATAATCAAGATGCCAAGGAAACGAAGGAGAGCTAGAATTAATTAATCCTGACTCTCCTATTCGCCTGTGATTAGCTCAATGCATTGATGGCATAGTTGAGATAGATGTTAGCTTCGCCGCCCACATCACCTGACAAACCATGATTGTCCCGCACAAATTCCAGGGCAGCTACATACCAGCTTGGCGACAGCCCTAGAGCAGCATTAAACTCCTTCACGCCCGCAACCACATATTCATCCAGGGGACCAGTACCACCGACCACGCAGCAGTAGCTGATAGTCCGAAGATAATGGCTAATATCACGCACACACTTGGACTTACCTTCAGGAGTCGAAGCATACTGAGATCCCTGCATTTGAGTCGTGTAGGGAAACTTTTGATAAACATAGTTCGCGGCAGCTTCAGCCCACTGTTGACCATTCTGGTTGAAAGCTTTAGCTGCATCTAAACCAGCTTTAGCACGGTTGAATCGACCGAAAATCGCCTGCATTTCAGTATTGCTCAAGTAAGCACCACGAGAATCGGCAGCAGCAATTGCCTCAGTCAGAGGGGTTTTCATAGCAAAGATGTCTCCTTAAAGAGTGTGTCAATGATCAAATCAAAATTCAGAATCAACGTTATTAAGCAACAGCTGCGGCTGCCCGGTCAAAGTAACCTGCCAATTCTGCCATCAGGGAACTGCAATCGCCTTTGGTAATGCCGTTAGGGTTATTTGCGATGGCAATTGCTGCATCTTTCATTTTCCCAATGCCAGAAGCAACGGTTCCACCGGGTGTCCCCAATGCCTGATAGGTTTCCCGTAAGCCATTTAAACAGCGATCGTCCATCACACTGGCATCCCCGGCCAACATGGAATAGGTGACATAACGTAGAATGAAGCCTAAATCACGGATGCAGGCAGCTTGATTACGATGGTGGAAACAAGCACCACCAGGACCAAAGACTTGGGGTTGCTCAGCAACCAGTGCACGGTAGGCATTAGCTGTAATGGCTGATGCGTTGCTGGTTAGACGGTTGACCACATCTAACCGCTTGTTACTGTCCGCAACCATTGCCGATAAAGCGTTTAGTTGAGAATCATTCAGGTATGCACCCTGACGATCAGCTTGCTCAACAACTCTGGAAAAAGCATCTAACATGGGAAAGTTCTCCTAAATATTGTTTAGGGTCTGTGCAAGAAGGCGTTGCCCTCAACCCACATGAGTTAGCAGCTTACGGCCTGCAAGGTAAGAAAATCGGTACAGAAGTTGTAAAGAAATCGGAAAGATTAGGAGAAATGTGCCATTTGTTACAAAATTCAATAAAGATATAACGATTTTTGTCGCTAGATTTGCCCTGGATCGGGTCAAAGGTCTTTTTGCTTCGCTTCCTGAGACTTAGCTTGCATCTCCCTTAATCTCTCTTAAAGATAGGCATAGTCCCTTTTCCTCTATGCTGAAACTCAATGAGATTTAGACATCGATCGGATCGCCATGAGGATTCTTTTAGTTGAAGATGACATTCCCCTGGCAGAAACACTGGCAGAAGCCCTGACCGATCAACTATATGTTGTTGATTTGGCAGAGGATGGAGAACAAGGTTGGGATTGTGCCAAAGCCTTTGCCTACGATCTGCTGCTACTGGATGTAATGTTGCCGGAAACAGATGGGTTTACCCTGTGTCAACGACTGCGATCGCACGGTTATCATATGCCCGTGTTGATGATTACAGCAAGAGATACGGTGGGTGACAAAATTACCGGATTAGATGTCGGAGCTGATGATTACATCGTCAAGCCGATCGATTTAGGAGAATTGTTTGCCCGCATTCGCGCCCTTCTCCGACGAGGCAATAATATCATTCCTCCCATTCTAGAATGGGGTAATTTGCAACTGAACCCCAGCACTTATGAAGTCAATTACAATCAGCATCCTCTTCGGCTAACACCTAAAGAATTTAGTTTATTAGAATTACTGCTACGAAATAATCGCCGAGTTCTTAGCCGTAGCGTCATTATTGAACATCTCTGGAAAACCGAATCCTCTCCAGAGGAACATGCAGTAAAAGTTCACATCAGGAGCTTAAGACAAAAACTCAAAGCCACTGGTGCAGATGATGATTTTATTGAAACGGTTCATGGCATCGGCTATCGTCTTAAGTCTCTTTAAGTCACATCAGTTTAATGTTATGACTGCACGCGATGCAGGACAGCTTCATGCAACTAACTTGTAACTCTTTGGTTATGCTGTCAGTCAAGCAAGAAATTTGGTAACTCACAATAGAACTGACTTTGAGGAACTTGTTCAGAGTTACTTTGATTCAGGACACATGCACTATAGCGTAATCTTTGCCGTTCGTCGCTCTCCTCAAGAGATCGCACAACAGTTGCTTGCTATTCTCAATCACGTCACTGCGGATGAGATGCACAATCAGGTGCGGTATATTTAGGGCGATCGCTTTATAGTCAATCAAAAATACTATCTCATTATTGCTCAGCGGTTTAGGCAGAGTAAAGCTAAATGTGATAACTTGAAACGGGTAAAACTGATGCGCTAGACCGCTGTAGTCCGACTATTTAACCACTTTTGAAACGATTTCTGACTTTCTCCTGATGATTGCCCCAAAATCAAATTTTTGATGCTTATGTCTTCATCAAGCTGATTCCAATGAATTCCGCTACCACCAGCAATCAAGCGATATTCATTACGTTCTTCAACCGAACCATGCATTAGACGAGGATACCATGCAAGCGGAACAGATATCGTACGCCCATCCGATAAATCCACAGAAAGAGTGTCATCTGTAACTGTTACTTGCTCAATTGTGGGTATTACAAGAGGTTCAATCATTAAAAAATTCATTCCAACCTTCCAGAAGGTGCTGATGGTTTTCTTCGATCAATTTCTGAATTCGGTTAATCTCTATACGGCTGAATCCTCTGTTGTTTTGAAGACGGATAGGTGAAAGCCAGAACTTGGTCTCAGCGTTATCACGCTCAACATGTACATGAGGTGGCTCATCTGCACCAAGGGATCAGGCATAGCAAAGCAGGAATAGTCAAAGAATAGGGAAATCAATCGCACCCACACCAAGCAAATTAAACCACGTACTGAAGGGCAACTTGCTACGTCGCCCAAAAAATCCTATCGGAAATAAAACTAAGGGATATAAACCCGACCTACACCCATATAATTCTCAACATCTAAAATAATCTCAATCAATCAACTCCCACATCTTTCTCGGTAACTCTGCTCATCAAGCCGCTCTTTATTGCCAATTGTCAAAACGGGAAAGGATTGCAGAGTATTCTCCTCCCGAATTACTTGCTCAAGCGAATCATTTCCTTTCATATTGCGATTTGTAGTTAGGATAATCATCTGATTATTTTGAGCAACTTGCCATACCAAGAGATCGTTACTGTTTTCGCATAAGCCAACCTCTTCAAATCCAATGAAGCGTATCGGGATCAGTTCTAGCCATCCCTCTGCTGCTATCGTGCCCAAAAGTAATGCGGCTTGTCCTCTCAAATTGTAATCAATCAGGAAATTCATACCCTGGACTGAAGCCTGTTTTTTCAGGCTCGAAGCTTAGTACGAATAGCTTCCTGCTCCGGTTTTGAAGGTATTTCAGCAAGACTAGCAAAGTGGTTACGATTACGTTCTTCCCAATATTTACGATTATCTTCTGCAACTTGTAAAACCTGCTGGTATTCAGCTTCTACTTCTGCTAGATGAGCTTTGATATAGGAGAGAGCAGCGTCAACCTGAGCATCTGTGAGACAAATTTTTTCACGAATGAGTTTTGCAGGATAGCCAGCCGTAAAGTAATCCATCACGTCATAGAGAGTGATCCGGGTTTGTACGATGGTTAAGCCACGCTCTGTCTGAACAATATTAGATTGCTGATTATGTGCTGATACCATAAACAAAGACTCTTGCTCGGAAGCTAACTATATCATATCTTAAACAAGCAAGAAGACTCTGAAAGCCAAAATAAAGGTTTGAAAGATCGATCATGAATGAAAAGACTTGATCGCGCCCCTACGAAAAAACTCCAAAAACAACAGGGAAGAACCGAAGCGCGTCCCCATGAAATGACTTTGCTTTGGATTAACAATAGCTTTGTCACTTGGGCCTAACGAAAATGGTGAGCGACGGTAAAAAATAGGCCATAAGCGAGAAATCTTCACGCCGCCCGTTGCAATAACCTGGTTAGGAAAGCCCCAACACTTTAACCTTTGATACCACGCAAAGAACTGCAAGTCTAGGAGATCGCACATCAAGAACTTGAAGACTCCTCAATCTCTTGATTCCTAACGGTAAAGTCGTGTGGCGGTAGATAACCTCGAATTCAGCACCAAAATCTCTCGTCCGTCCGCACCAACGCAGTGTTGGGCTGCTGGCGTGAGATCTACTTAAAGTAGCTGGAGTACGATAAAGTAGCTGGAGTACGATCGTTTCTTGGATCGCTATTTAGAGGAGGCACAACAACAGGGGATTGGGCAGTCGCGTGATTTCGCCACTATTGAACTGTAGGATGATCTTCAAAATTTTTCATAACAGCCACGCCGATAAAGGTTTTAATGCTTCGTCATACTTTTCATCACCCCGCCCATGATCCGAACCCGCGCCCATCGGGGCAAAGGTACAAGGGAATAAGTGAGGAGTTTTGATAAAAATCCCGGCAGCACTGTGGACTTTCGACCCAATGCTTTCAAAGTTCCTTCGGCAACCTCGCCAGCACTGAGAGCTTTTCCCATCTTCATCCCAGCGCGATCGCTAAAACCACTGTTAGTAGGTCCTGGTGCAGAGGCAATTACGTCAACACCGATAGGTGCAAGTTCCACATACAGGGCCTCAGCCAGGGTTTGCACATAAGCTTTAGTCGCTGCATAATGAGCCGCAAATGGCATTCCTTGAAACCCCACGATCGAACTCATCAACACGATGCCGCCCCGTCGCTGCTTGGCAAACCGCTGCGAAAAGTGCCAAGTTAGCCCCAAGAGCGATCGACAGTTAACATTCAGCATCTCCACCTCCTGTTCCAGTCGGGAATTGAGAAACGCGCCTGATGTGCCAAAACCTGCCGCCGCCACCAGTAACCCAACTTCCAAATCCTGGGTCTGTGCCGCAAGAATTTCCAGGCTCGTCTCCACCACCAAATCCTGGATGACTAAGCGCACCTCAATCTCGTAGCGATCGCTCAAATCATTCGCCATCTGCTCTAAAATCGCTTGACTCCGCGCCACCAAAACGAGATTCAACCCCGACTCAGCTAACCTCAGTGCTATTTCACGACCAATGCCAGAGGATGCACCTGTGACGACAGCCCAAAGACCATATCGGGCTTTTAGTCGCCTTTGGAAATTTCTCATATCAAGTTCCGTTTTTTGTATTCAAATTTTTGAGTACAAAACCATGGTATGCTCTAATCATGGAGTCCGTCAAGCGATTTTGAGTCCTGATTTTCATAGAACTGATTTATGGCTCTCAAGCATACAATCCTGGCTTTTCTCTCACGACAACCCCTAAGCGGCTATGAAGTCGCGAAAGAATTTGCGGAGGGATTTGGGGGATGCTTTTGGAAAGCAAGTCAACAGCAAGTGTACGCAGAGCTTGCCAAGCTAGAACAACAGGGTCGCGTCACCTACGAGGCGATTCCCCAGCCTGGACGCTTAGATAAAAAAATCTATTCCATCACGAGCGAGGGACAGGAAGAACTAATTGGCTGGTTGACCCAACCCACAGAACCCACTGCTATCCGCGAAGATCTTGGTGTCATGGGATTAGCAGGGCATCTCGTGCCAACTCAGGTAATTGTTCACGAAATCGAGCGCAGGCAAAAACTGCATACGGAAATGACGCAACACTTGCAAAAAATGGACGAACACTTTGCCAAAAATTTGGAGTCACTCGAACTCAAAGATCTTTATATGCACCTCGTCATTCGTCGGGCAATTCGCTATCAAGAAGACTGGGTGGCATGGTGTAATGAATCACTTGAGGCGATCGAACGGGCTGTGAATTGCGAATAATTAGAAGATTAAAAATTAGAATACAAGCGGAATCGCTTCACTGAAGATCTCAAATACCTTTTTAAAGACTTTCAGGCAACTCAACTCTGAAGCCTGACAAATGATCTCTCAACTACTATTCCCACCAGTAATTTGAAGCAGTCTAACGGTTGAACTTACCCGCCATCATTGACTTTTGATGATGAGAAGTGTAATAAAATTCCACTTTTTCAGTAAAGCATTGAGGGCATTGTTGCCAATTCCTCATGTCAGCAAAAATAGCAATTACATTGACGGCATTGAAAATTAGAGAATGGTCACTCATAGAAGTTGATTTCTCCCTGGATTTGGCTTGGAGTTGAGAGGTAAAAAATGCAGTTAAAAAGCTAGTACCACCCAAAAGCACAAAATTTCTGCGATCAAATTTAATTTGACCTTCCAAAAGATGTGTTGAGATGCTTTTTGATGGCAAAGATCGAAGCATTAACGGTTTCAGTCTGATCGTAGAAGTCAAATTGAGAGAGATCAGCCAACCAGATAAACTCCTTCTTGGTAGCAGGAATGTCTTGTAGACTCACAGAAAGCCTCACTGCAGAAAAGTCAAATCCTGGTGGGAAATATCTTGAGGTACCTAAGAAACGACGACCATTTATACCAAGTAATGCTCTTGCCCCCACATAGTAGGAGTTGCCAAGCATAAAAATAGCCTTTTCTGATTGCCATAGCCATGCAGCCTGAACACGTTCATTTAATTTGAGAGTATTTTCAACTGGCGTTGTTGATCAATGGTCCAGTGACCACCATCTGCATGAGCAGCGTACTCAGGGCATAAGGCAAGCATTCCTGCAGGATTATGGTGTTTTCTAACTTTCCAAGGCGGATCAAAATGGTGCCAAGTTAAGAAAGGAGAACCACAAACTGGACATGCAAATCCGACTTCCTAGCAAAGTTTTCTTATGACGCGACTGGGAGGCTTTCGATTCATCTCTGTTTGCTGTGATCCTAGAAAATACCTAATGATAAAATTCTAATAGGTAAAAATATTGGCGCTCAGTCTGTGAACTTAGCAGGCGTAATATCAAAATTGAAGAAATCTGCACCTAAACGAGGTGGATTAAAAATAAAGCAGCCCAACTATAATTAGTACTCGTTTTGAGACTTAAGTAATTACGCTGCTAATCAACCGAAACTTAAGACTTACAATCGTTTTGTTTTATCCTACGATGCGACACAGGGATTGTTAATGAAGCAGAACTCCCTTATAGAAACTTAGAGGTGAAGTGGTTAAGATCCTTACTATTTAGGACATTTCAGGACTTTTTTTCCAGATTTTGACGGGTCTATAGGTTCAGCATGGGATCATAAGTACTGAAAACGGGGTTTTATTCATCATTTTTTATAGCAAAATATAGATGCGACTAACCTCGGAAACTACTGGATCAAATGCGGCAGGTTTTACGGGTAAAGTACAAGGTCAAGTACAAGTACTACTCCTACAACATAGAAAACGATCGACCTGAGAAGTTCAGCAATTCCGTCCGTGAGCCAAGCCAACTACCTTTTTTCCTGGCCGTTCAAGCTCAGAAGTCGGCCTTCCAAGAAAATTTCTCGGCCTTCCAAGCTCAGAAGTCGGCCTTCCAAGAAAATTTCTCGGACTTTCAAGCCCAGAGGTCGATCGCTGAGGCTTTTTTCTCAGTCTTCCAAGCTCAGAGCACGATCGCCGAAGCTTTTTTCTCGACCTTCCGACCTCAGAAGTCGATCGGCCGACTTTTTTTCTCGGTCTTCCAAGCTCAGAGCACGATCGTTCAAGAAATTTTCATGGTCTGATCTCGGAAGACCACGATCGGCCTGTCTGCCGGAGGGAAGCGAATTTTCCCCTGGAGCCTCATTGATTTCCCTTCACGACTAATCAACTCCCCTCTGAGTTGAGTGAAGCTATCTTTGAAGTGGGTGGATATATCAGTGGTGAGCCGGAAGTCGTCTAGTCACGGGAGTCTCCACCAGCACTGAAAAAATTAAGGCACTGAAACCCAGAATTTTAATAATGGCGTTGACGGCATGGGTATACTCCCACTGATTTCGATATCGGGTCCAATCCGCTGGAAATGCTGTTGGTGTCCAGTTGGCCAGTTCCGCATTGACGGGAGCAATGAACATAATCCAGAGCAGCAGAGCCAGGAGGAGGAAACCGGCCCCAATCAGGGTTAAGCGGAAAGTTACTCTACGTTGACGGATCAACCAGGCTAAACCCAGGGCAGTCAAGATGGAACCGATTTCCAGCACTGCGCCAACACTGCCAAACAGATTATATAAACCCCGCGTAGTAATCGTGATCCAGAGTTGAGCATCAAAATAAAACACTCTGGGAAGCAACTCCAGTAAGTGGCAAAAAGACAGACCCATGCTGAGAGCCGTGAGCAGCAATGTGACAAAACGCCATAGCTTGATCAGCATGACCGGCCCCCCAATCTCTGGTTTGCGCCCCATCCTCAAATCCTAGCCAACTCCCCATCACTTTCCTCTCTCTCAGAGCACAGGCACCCCAAGGCTGGCAAGTCGCAAAAAGGGTCGATCGAACAACAGGTTTAACTGATCCCCTGATCTCCCCTTCCTCCCAAAACCGTGACGGACTAAAATCTGGCCCTTTGCTTAAGAGACCTGGGAACCCGATCGCTGCTGGTAAGATGGAAGACAGTGAGCCAATCCAGCCTTAGCGATAGACCGACCATGACCCAGGTAAGTGCCCAGGTAAGTAATTTAGAGCAGCAGTTAACCCAGCTTCAGCAGACGGGCCTGAGCGCGATCGCCACCAGTGCCAGCCTGGATGCCCTGGAACAATTGCGAATTACCTATCTAGGTAAAAAGGGCCAACTTTCCCAGGTGTTGGGGGGAATGGGCAAACTTTCGGCTGAGGATCGGCCTCGGATTGGGGCCCTGGCTAACGACGTGAAAGAAGCTCTGCAAACAGCCCTGGAGCAAAAACGCAGCGATCTCCAGACCGCCCAGATCCAGGCCCAACTGGAAGCTGAAACCCTGGATGTGACCATGCCTGGTTTTTACCGTCCCCAGGGGCGAGTCCATCCGCTTCAAAGTACGATCGACCGGGCTTTAGATATTTTTGTTGGACTGGGTTATACCGTCGATGTGGGGCCAGAAATTGAAACTGATTACTATAACTTTGAAGCCCTGAATACCCCCCCCGACCACCCAGCGCGGGACATGCAGGATACTTTCTATCTGCCGGATGGAAATCTGTTACGCACCCATACCTCCTCCGTGCAAATCCGTCACATGGAAGCGAATGAGCCGCCGATCCGGATTGCCGTTCCCGGTCGCTGCTACCGTCGAGACACCGAAGATGCCACCCATGCTGCCGTTTTCCATCAAATTGAAATTTTAGCGATCGACGAAGGACTGACCTTTACCGACCTGAAGGGAACCGTCAAGATTTTTCTAGAAGAAATGTTTGGCGATGTGCCGATCCGGTTTCGGGCCAGCTATTTTCCCTTCACCGAACCCTCAGCCGAAGTTGATGTGCGCTGGCAGGGACGCTGGTTAGAAGTGTTGGGTTGCGGCATGGTCGATCCAAACGTACTCAAGAGTGTAGGCTATGACCCGGAAATCTATACCGGCTTTGCGGCTGGGTTTGGGGTAGAACGGTTTGCCATGGTTTTACATCAGATTGATGACATTCGCCGCCTTTACAGCAGTGATCTGCGCTTTCTGAGCCAGTTCTAGCCCTGAGCAATTCTGACATGAGCAAGGAAAAATTAGACGTGAACACCTCCGCCCCCATCAAAGTTCTGGTGGTTCTCAATGGCAAGGGCGGGGTAGGAAAGACCACAACGGCAATTAATCTGGCGGCCACCTATGCCGAACAATGGCGAGTGTTACTGGTGGATGCCGATCCCCAGGGGTCAGCCAGTTGGTGGTTCAAGCGCAGTGAAAACAGCATGGGGTTTGATCTGGCTCAGGAAACCAATCCTCACCTGCTGGGTGAATTGCGTAAAGTCAAGGGTTACCAGTTAGTGGTTGTGGATACACCCCCCGCCCTAGCTTCAGAAGCTCTGGCAGCGGTGGTTCCGGCAGCGGATTACGTGGTGTTGCCCAGCCCCCCCACCCCCATGGATCTGACCGCATTGATCGAAACCGTTAAGACCGTGATCAAGCCCCAGAATGTAGCCCACCGCGTCCTGTTAACCCGTGTTGATCCCCGCAGTTTGGGTGATGCTCTGGACGCACAAAATACGCTGCTGCAACTGGGCATCCCCGCCTGTAACTCCTTTGTTCGGATCTATAAAGCCCATGAGCGGGCGGTTTTAGAGGGCGTGCCGATCAAAGAATGGCGGGGCAAACATGCCAAAGAGGCAGAAGCAGACTACCGTCGGGTAGCTGAAGAAATCCAGCGAGATTGGAGGACGGGATGACAAAAAAAAGTTTAGGCGATCTATTACGGGAAGAAGCAGGTGAACCCCTCAACCCCGTAAGCTCACCCCCCTCTGCACCGGCCTCCCGATCGCGGCGACGTAAACCCGCAGCCAGCCCTGCAGCTCAACAGAATGAGATTGCTACCCCAGTGCCTGCCCCGGCCCCCTCAGCCCATGACTTACCTGTTGTTGATCCCGCCACCACGATCGCCAAGCTGGAAAAGGCTTTAGCTCAGTCTCAGCAGCAGGAACAGGCGCTACTCAGCCAGCAGCAAGACTTACAACAGCAATTAGCCGCCTGCCAGGGCCGAGCCCAATCCCTCCAGGCCGATCTGACTGAAATGCGATCGCAACTCCAGGAGCAGCAAACTCTGGTAACGCAACTACAGACGGAACACCACCAGATTCAAGTCTTGCAATCCCAGCTAGAGGAAGCCCGACAGGTAATTTTGCAGCTTTCCGCTCCCCCCGCAATCGAGTCACCGCCACCCCCTCAGCCTCTTCGGGCCCCTGAGCCAGTCCCCCAACGCCCCCCGATCGCCGTTGCCCTGATGACTGCCCGCCAGGAAGCCATTCAAGCTGCAACCAGGGGTACCCATACTGAGGAATTAAAGACTGAGGAATTAAAGACTAAGGAACTCCATACCCCCCCAGCTCAGCCCTACCGCTTTGAACGCCTGGGCTGGACTCCCCTCTCCAATCATCTGGTTCAACCCAAACCCCACGAGGTCAAACTTAGCGATGCCGATCTGGGCTGGGTCGATTAGGCAGGGGGATAGCAGGCTGATCTAAACCTTTATGGGTTTGTTCCCCGGAATTGTTAAAAAGTTTTAACTATTTTGGTTAAACAGAATAGAACTTTGTTATGAAATGTTGCGGATTTTTGATCCCGTTGCTAGGGTGAGGAGGTCAGTTGCATCATTGTTCTTTAGCTTGGGAGAAATAGACCCATGCTCAGCCTGAACAGACCAACACCAATCTCTGCCTCTACCTGCCGTTGCTGATTTCCCAGAGGTAGTTGTAGCGCTGTTAGCACAACCAAAAGACTTGAACTCAAACTTAGAACCTTAACCCATTAACCGGCTCGATCGAGAGCGTGTTTTGCTCAATTCGATCCTCTCAATCCGCCGTATTGTCAGCATTTCAACTATTTTGCTGGCATCTAGCCAGATTTAACTCACTGCTGTTTATGACTGGAGAACTTTGAGAATCTCCTCCAGTCCCCTGTTCAGCACCAACCCTCAATCAGGAGGTTTTTCCATGAACTTAAAAGGTAAAACAGCTCTGGTGACGGGAGCTTCCCGTGGGATCGGCCGGGCGATCGCTCTGGCCCTCGCAGCCCAGGGAGTCCAATGCTTAATCCTGGTGGGGCGGGATCAGCACCGTCTGGCCGAAGTCGCTGCAGAAATCGAAGTTTCAGGTGTAAAAGCAGTTCCCCTGGCTTTAGATCTGACCCAGACCTTCCAGGTGAATGGCGCGATCGCCCAGGCCTGGCGCACTTATGGACCCATTCATTTGCTGATTAACTGTGCTGGGGTGGCCCATCAAACGCCGTTTTTGCAATCGCGTTTACCCCAGGTTCAGGAGGAAATTGCCGTCAACCTGATCGGGCTGTACACCATTACCCGCCTGGTCGCCCGTCGCATGGCCGCTCGCCGGGAAGGGACGATCGTCAACGTCTCCAGCCTGATGGGTAAAATTGCCGCTCCTACTATGGCCACCTATTCCGCCACCAAATTTGCTTTACTCGGCTTTACCCAGGCTCTGCGGGGAGAACTGGCCCCCTACAACGTCCGGGTGGTGGCCCTCCTGCCCTCCCTAACGGACACCGATATGGTCCGGGATCTGGACTGGTTTCGTTGGGTACTGCCCTTGACGGCTGCCCAGGTGGCCCAAACCCTGGTGGCGGCACTACAAGGGGGCAAACAGGAGATTGTGGTTGGCTGGCAGGCTCATCTGGCCCTCTGGGGACAACGGTTCTTACCCCAACTGGTAGAGAGATTTTTGCGGATGACCGCTCCCCTACCCCAAGAACCTTTTCCTACCCCGCTTCAACTCAAACCAGCAGGTAAGGCAAACCTCAACTAAAATTGGCATCCATTGACCTGTGAGCCTCAGAATCCCCACCGCTCTGCTAACCTTTAACTTAAGCAGTCCAGTCTCGTTCAATATTTCTCCTCTCATTCCCTTAAATCTCTTATGATCGCAGTCTATCCCGGCAGCTTCGACCCGATTACCCTGGGGCATCTGGATGTGATCGAACGAGGCTGTAAACTGTTTGAAACTGTGGTCGTAGCGGTGTCAAAAAATCCTAACAAGATCCCCCTGTTTACAGTGGAACAACGGATACAGCAAATCCGCAACTGCACCCTTCATCTGGCCAACGTGGAAATCGATGCCTTCGACGGCTTAACCGTTTCCTACGCCAAAATGCGCCAGGCCCAGGTACTCTTACGGGGACTCAGAGCCGTTTCCGATTTTGAGTATGAATTGCAGATGGCCCATACCAACAAAAGTCTCTACCCCCAGATAGAAACGGTTTTTTTGACAACTGCTAATGAATATAGTTTCCTAAGTAGTAGCCAGGTTAAAGAGATTGCCAGATTTGGCGGCTCTGTTGCCCATCTTGTTCCTGCCAACGTTGCCATCGATTTAGAAAAATGCTTCGCCCAAACTCCGACCGTATCAACCCCGATCGCTCAGGACTAGAGTTAACCCGTCCCATCGCCGTCGATGAACCCGAAGCTCTAGAGTTGCTGCGGCAAGTCCAGCGGTTAGAAGAAATGATTATCCTGGATGGGGTGAAGTTGCCCCTGACAGGCCGCAAACTGGTGGATGAAGAGCAGCTTCTAGCCCAACTCACCAATGTGGAACGCAGCATTCCAGAAACCATCCAGACTGCGGAAAAGATATTGCTCAAGCGGGAAGATATCATTGCCCGCGCAAATCAGTACGCTCAGGAAATCATTAAATCCGCGGAGCAACGGGCAGCCCAGATCGCGGATGAGGTTCGGATTGTCCAGCAGGCAGAACGGGAAGCCCAACAGATTCGGCAACAGGTACAGCAGGAATCAGATATTCGCCGACAGCAGGTACAACAGGAAACTGAACAGCTGCGGCACCAGGTGCAACAGGAATCTGAACTGCTGCGGCAACGCACCTTTGAAGAAATCGAACGCTTACGGCGACAGGTACAGCAGGAAATTGATCAGATGCGTCAGTCCGCCCGGGCAGAGTGTGAGCAAATTCAGGTGGATGCCGATAATTACGCCGATCGGGTCCTCACCCAGATGGAACAACAGTTTAGTGAAATGCTAAGGGTGGTCCAAAACGGGCGACAACACCTGCGTTCTACCCCAACGGGACGTCCTCCAGTCTGAAGCCAGGAAAACTGTACCCATGTCCGAATCGCTGTCTGAACCCATTCCCTCCATTACCCTGCCCCCCTGCCGTAACCCTGACTTAGAGGCCCACTGGCTGCGAACAACCCTGCAAACCTGGCTGGATCAGGAATTTATCCCTGAAACCATTAACCAGGAGATTGCCCAGCGGGCCACCCAGGTCTACCTACGTCAACGCTTGGAAGGAGAAAACGACCTGGGAGGACTGGTCATTGCCCTGGTCACTGAACTGGAACAGTTTGACTTTTCTCGAAGTTTCTACAGTTCCTTTGCGATCGCTAACGCCGTCAGTGACCTGCTGCTGCAAAGTCTGGGAATTGATACCTGTTGTGGCGGAGGGTAATTTTTTAAAGAGGGCTTTTTTGAAAACCGTCTTAAAAAAACTACCAGCTAGACTTAACAACACCGGGCAATAATCCCTGGTGAGCCATATCCCGCAACACATGGCGACAGACACCGAAATCGCGATAATAGCCTCTGGGACGACCCGTAAGCCAGCAACGGTTACGCAGCCGATTGGGGGAGCTGTTGAGGGGCAATTGCTGCAGTTGACGATGGAGATCCATCTTTTCCTGCTGGCTGGTTGCCTGGGCAATCTGATCTTTCAACTCCTGCCGTTTGTCAGCATACTTGTCCACCAGCTTCTGCCGTTTCTTTTCCCGCTCGATCATGCTTTTTTTTGCCATAGCCTCTAGTTTCCGTGATTGTCCGTAAAGTCAAACCTGTGAAATCAAACCCGTGAAAACACAGCATTTTCTATTCTAGCTGATTCGTCCGGACGAAGAAGTGGCAAGATAACTATGGTCGGATTTCCATAACCGTTTCTCATGACAAAAGCTGAGTTTCCCTGGCAACACCCTGCGCTGATCCAGCATAGTCAATGGCTGTGTCAGAGTTTTCAGCACTGGCTGGGCTACCCCCTAGTTGAACCACCCTCGCCCCAGACTTTAGCCCAAACCCTGTATGAAACGCCCTTTGTGGTGCTCTCCCACGGGATGGAAGCTGACCCAATTTTGAACTATGGCAACCGGGCGGCTCTGGAGCTATGGCAGATGGACTGGTCCACCTTTACCCAGATGCCCTCCCGCCTGACCGCTGAACTTCCCCAGCGAGAGGAGCGAGAACGATTGCTGCGGCAGGCGGCCCACCAGGGATTCATCAGCAATTATCGGGGCGTGAGAATAGCCGGGAGTGGGCAGCGGTTCCTGATTGAGGATGCCATCATCTGGAATGTCTTGAACGCTGAGGGACAAAAGTGGGGTCAGGCAGCCATGTTTAAGACCTGGCAATGGTTAACACAGTGAGAAAACACGATGAACGCAGAAATTAGCAAAATTTATACCGATGGAGCTTGTTCCGGCAATCCTGGTCCGGGGGGATGGGGGGTTGTAGTTTACTTTGGGGATGGCTCTGTCCATGAGATGGGGGGGGCAGCAGCGGACACCACCAACAATCGGATGGAAATGCAGGCTGCGATCGCCGCGCTGGAATTTTGTCAGGCTGCCGGCCATCCCTCGGTTATCCTCTATACCGACAGTGAGTATGTCAAAAAAGGGATTACAGAGTGGCTACCAGGCTGGAAACGTAAGGGATGGAAAACCGCTCAGGGTAAACCCGTGCTCAACCAAGACCTCTGGCAGGTGCTGGATCAACTGAACACCAAAAGTGTGAACTGGCAGTACGTGCGGGGCCACTCTGGTAATGTTGGCAATGAGCGCTGTGATGCGATCGCCCGAGCCTTTGCCGCCGGAAGGCAACCAGAGCTGCGTCGAAGCCGAGACCTGGAATAGTCCTGGGAATATCCCTGGGAACAATTTGTGGGCAGAACGTCGTTAGATCGAGTACGGTGAACGCCTGCCCGCTGAAAAAACCTGGGGAGAACCCGTTTAAAAGTCAGAAAGGACATCGACGACTGGCCGTGTTTCGTCTCGATGTCCTTACTGGTTCTCTCCTCACACTAAATTACCATAGCAGACCTCTAAAGGTTTGTCACTATATCTTTAGAGATATTTATTATAGTAACCAGAGATTGTTAATAATATATTTATATTTCCTTTAGGGTCTTGCTGAGACTAACAGCTTCAGAGAAGATAGATCTCCAGGATGTCCAGGGGGATGCAGCTTCTCAACCGGTCACCTGGACACGGCAGGGCCGAAGATACGCCAGTTCGTTAACCTGGAAGAGATAGCACAGTTTTGAGAACCGATGGTCGCCGATAAACTCAACCAATTAAAAGCGTTGTTCACCCAGATGGAGCGGGGCTTGATTGCCTACTCCGGTGGGATTGATAGTACGCTGGTGGCTAAAATTGCCCGGGACGTTTTGGGCGATCGAGCCTTGGCGGTAACCGCAGTTTCCCCTTCTCTGCTTCCGGAAGATCTGGAGGATGCCCAGATTCAAGCGGCTGAGATTGGCATTGCCCACGAGTTAGTCTACACCCGGGAAATGGACAACCCTAACTACAGATCCAACCCGGTGAATCGCTGTTATTTTTGCAAAAGTGAACTGCACGATACCCTCAAACCCCTGGCTCTGGAACGGGGTTATCCCTACGTAGTGGATGGGGTGAACGCAGATGATCTGCACGACTATCGTCCGGGGATTCAAGCGGCTCAAGAACGGGGAGCCCGATCGCCCCTGGCCGAAGTGGGAGTGACCAAACTGGAAGTGCGGCAAATGGCTAAATTTCTAGACCTACCCTGGTGGGATAAACCGGCCCAACCCTGTCTCAGTTCCCGGTTTCCCTATGGTGAAGAAATTACTATTGAAAAATTGCAACGGGTGGGACGGGGCGAACGCTATCTGCGCCAATTGGGGTTGAAAGAACTGCGGGTGCGATCGGAGGGGGATACAGCCCGGATTGAGCTGCCGGCAGAGATCCTCAAGGAATTTGTCCTGACCACTAACCTGCCCACTCTGGTGAGCACCTTCCAGTCCTACGGATTTCTCTACGTCACTTTAGATTTAGAAGGGTATCGCAGTGGCAAACTCAACCAGGTCCTGCAGTTAGCAGAAACGGAATTAAAGTTTTAGATGGTCTTTCAACTCGAAAATGTTGTCCCCTGGGGACGATCGCTGAATGATTACCAGGGGATGTTCAACCTCACCACAGCGGAACTGGGGCTGAACCTGCTCGACTGTGGCGGTGGCCCGGCCAGTTTTAATACCGAAATGACCGCCCAGGGCTACCGGGTAACCTCCTGCGATCCGGTCTATCAGTTTACAGCAGCACAGATTAACGATCGCATTCAGGCCACCTATCAGCCGATCGTGGACGGTGTCGCAGCCCATCCCGAACGTTTTGTCTGGCAACACTATCAATCCCCCACCCAGATGGCAGAGAGCCGCCTGGCCGCCATGCAACAATTTCTGCTGGATTTCCCCCAGGGGTTGCAGTCTGGTCGCTATGTCGTTGCTGAATTACCCCATCTGCCCTTTGCAGCGGCTCAGTTTGAGCTTGCCCTCTGTAGTCACTTACTCTTTACCTACGGCAACATTCTCTCTCTAGAGTTCCATCAGCAAGCCGTGGCAGAACTGTGTCGAGTGGCCCGCCAGGTTCGCATTTTTCCTCTAGTCGAGCAGTTTTCTGGACAACCCTCCCCCCACCTGCCATCCGTGTTGCAGCACCTTCACCAACGGGGCTATGAGACGGAGATTATCACCGTGGCCTATGAATTCCAGCGCGGCGGCAACCAGATGCTCCAGATCCGTACGGTATAGAGCGTTGCTGCCTGAACATGCCACCCTGGGGGGATCGCAGGTCCTTTTTTAATCCGTAAAGTGAACTAGCGATCCTCCCTCAAATCGGAATTGGACTGTGGATGTTTATCTTCTTGATCTGCTGGTCATCGGCCTATTGCTGCTCTTCGTTACCCTGGGATCGGGGTGGATCACCCGCTTGCCCCTTTCCTACGCGCTGATTTACCTGATCGTCGGGCTACTCCTCAGTCCCTATGGGCTGAATTTAATTCAACTGCGCCCGGAAACTGAATTTCTGGAGCGATTGACCGAGCTGGTGGTCTTAATTTCTCTGTTCAGTTGTGGGTTGAAGATGAACCGCCCCCTGAAGCTTTGGGCCTGGAATTCCACTGTACGGTTAATTGTTTTGCTCATGCCCCTGACTATTCTGGCAGTTGCCTTGATCGCTCACCTGGGCCTGGGGTTAGGTTGGGGAGCGGCCATCCTGCTGGGGGCAATTCTGGCACCCACCGATCCGGTGCTGGCCTCAGAGGTGCAATTGAATGACCCGGACGATCGGGATGAATTGCGCTTTGGTCTCACCTCTGAAGGGGGGTTAAACGATGCCCTGGCCTTTCCCTTTGTCTATTTTGGTTTGCGCTGGCTGGAGGACGATCGCTGGGAGTTGTGGCTGGGGCAGTGGCTGGGCTTAGATCTGATCTGGGCAATCTTTGCTGGCCTGGTCATGGGCATTGTCGTTCCAAAAGCTGTGATCCGGCTGGATAAACGATTACAACGAATTCGTCCCGTCGATAGTTTGATGGAGGATTTCATTGCGATCGCTATCGTTCTGCTCACCTATACGCTCACAGAACTGGTGCAGGGCTATGGTTTTGTGGCGGTATTTCTGGCAGGAATAGTGGCCCGACGGGATTACCATAATCCAGACAAGCGCATCTCCCAGTTGGAGTTTACCGAAACCCTTGAAAAACTCATGGAAGTCGGTACGATTCTCTTACTCGGATCGCTCTTACGCCTGGAACCCATGCTGAAATTTGCTCCTCAAGCCCTGGTTGTGGCCGGATTATTGATCTTTGTGATTCGTCCCCTGGGAGCTTGGATCAGTACAATTGGAGAACCCTACACCCCAGTCCGACGATTACTGTTTGGCTGGTTTGGGATTCGCGGCGTGGGGTCCATCTACTACCTCTGCTACTCCCTGGGGGAAGGACTGCGAGGGGATATTGGTGAACAGCTTGCCTGGATTACCTTCATCACGATCGTTATTTCGGTGATTCTGCATGGGATCAGTGCCACCCCCCTGATGAATTGGTATGAACGCTGGCTGGAACGGCGCAGAGAACAACTGGCCGCAGCGATCGCCGCCAAATCAAATTCTTGAATCACTGCTACTTCAGGTTGAGTTTTGCCCAGGGGTGGTTTGACTTATGAGAGATGAACTCCAGTTCTGGGCGCGCCACGATGGGGGAGGAATCTTAAGTTCAGGAGGCTCTTATGGTTAGCACTGGTACTAGTCAGGCAATCAGCGATCTGGAGTTTGATTTACTGGCAGCTTTGAAAAATAAATCTGATGCCGTTCAAACCTACAACACCTATATTCAGGATGCCCAGGCGACCGGCTCGCAACCCTGTGCAGAACTGTTTCAGAAGTTGCAACAGGCCGATTTAGAACATGCACAGGAAATTCGTCACCACCTGCAGGAAGTGATGCAGAAAGGCAAGATGTAAAGGCTTTTTGATTCTGCATGCAGCCAGCCCAGAGCGCAGTAAGATCACTGGTACAGGAACTTGTCCAGGCGAAGATCATCCTATTGAACTCATCCTGATCAGGATCCTCTAGCTCAGGTCAGCCTGGAAATTTCATTTGCCCATCCGAAATGATCTCTTCTAAACTGCCTTTTTCGCAACTGCGCTCAGGATTGCGTCGTCCTAGTCTCTCCACTGTATTGATGCTGGTGGGGTTGGTGATTACGATCGTCTATCTGGTGGCGGCAATTCTGGCTCCAGTTTTACAGACCTGGGGGTGGGTGCAGAACCCGACGGAATTTTTAGATAACCCCATTCATCAACCTCCCTCGGCGGCCCACTGGTTTGGGACAAATCAACTCGGTTACGATGTCTTTTCCCGCACCCTATTTGGCACCCAGGCGGCGTTACAGGTTGTGATTCTGTCCACCCTGCTCAGTCTGGTGATTGGTGTCCCTCTGGGGATGGTCAGTGGTTATCTGGGGGGGAGACTGGATCAGGCCTTGCTGTTTGTGATGGATACGATCTACACCCTGCCCGGTCTATTGCTTTCCGTCACCGTGGCCTTTGTGGTGGGGCGGGGGGTTTTCAATGCCGCGATCGCCCTCAGTATTGCTTACATTCCCCAGTACTACCGGGTAGTGCGAAATCATACCGTTAGTGTTAAAACCGAACTGTTTATTGAAGCGGCTCAAGCCCTGGGGGCCACCACCTGGCAGGTGCTCAGCCGTTATCTGTTCTTTAATGTGATTCAAAGTGTCCCCGTACTGTTCACATTGAATGCTGCGGATGCAATTCTAACCCTGGCAGGACTGGGCTTTCTTGGACTGGGTCTACCGCCGGAAGTACCGGAGTGGGGTTACGATTTACGCCAGGCTTTAGATGGGCTTTCCGTGGGGATCTGGTGGACAACCTGCTTTCCCGGCCTGGCCATGACCTTGCTGGTGGTGGGGCTATCGCTGCTGGGGGAAGGGTTGAGTGAATTTATCAATCCAGGATTTAGAAAAGAGCACCGCTGAGCATAGAGATTGACAGGGTTATACCCGGCACCAGGCTGCCATTTGCCAGTATCCAAAGATCACACTGGAGCGGTCGATCGCTGCCTTGAGCATTCGCTCTCTTAAGGTTGGGTAATCAACTTCTGCTTTCTACTTCTCCAATCTGACCACATACCATTGCAGGTAGCGATCGGGCCCCATATCGAGGTCACAGGAGGTATCCAGTAAGCGTTTGACCTGGGCTTCTACACCGACAATATTTTGTAAATCTCTGGGTAAATTGTCCTGGCGATCGCTCAGAATCGACTTCAACTTTTCCATTAATTCTGCTGAACTGAGGAACTGTTCTGGCTCACCCGTTTCCAGCACCACGAACATGTCTTCTTCATACATCAAGGAATTGGGCATCGGAATAGCTCCTCCAGAGGGTTATCCAGACAGTCTTTAAGATTGGAACTTTGCTGCGGTTCAGTCCTTGGACGATTTGGTCGTAACCAATCTGCGCTTCAGAGTCTCAGCCCGTTGTTTAGCAATCGCATTTTTAGGCTCCAGGTTGCAAACCTGCTCATAGGCTTCTAAAGCCGCGCTATTCAGGTTCTTTTTCTCGTAAGCGTGCCCCAGATTGTTCAGCGCCGTGGGGTACTGTGGATTAATTTTCAGCGCTTCTTTATAATTGCGAATCGCCAGATCATACTGTTCCTGGAGGAAATAACCATAACCGATCGCATTGTAAATGGGAGAAATATTTTCCTCACTCTCCGCCTCTGCCGCTTTCAGGGCTTTCTGAAACTGAGCGATCGCCTGCACTGATAAATTTTTGCTTAAATAAATGCCACCAAGCTCAAAATACTCCTGGGTGGTGCCCGGTTCGTTGTTTAATTTATTTTGCAAGCGAGACAGGCTGCTTTCCATCCGTCGAGTTTTTAGAATTTGTCGCAAAATAAACCAGGAAGCTCCTCCCAGGATAGCCAGCAGGATCACCAGATAAATCGTTAGTAAGTTACTTTCCATAAACTCGGTATTCTATCGTCTCAGGCTCAGATCTGTTTCCAGCCTATCGCTTTGGGTCTACACCAGCAAGCCGCAACAGGTTTATGGCAGGTTATGGGCGACTGGGCCGAGTCCCGTTGGATAACCCCCAGTAGCGAATCCGTTCCGCCAGCCAGCCCTCTTTCTGCCAGCGGTCCAGAATTTGTTGCAGACGTATTTGTAAGTCCTGAAATTGCACGCCCTTGGGAAAAGCGATCGCCAGGGGATCTGCCGACAGCAAGGTGGGAAATAGATAATAGTTCGTCGCCGTCTGTCTCCAACCCGTCAGCACCGTACTATCTGCTGCCACCGCCCCAACCTCCCCCCGATCCAGCTTTGTTTTAGCTTCCTGATAGGAATTAACCCCCACCAGTTTGACGTTCGGCAGCAAAAAACGGAGTTGGGCAATGGCACTGGAACCCTGGAGGACAGCCACCGGGCGATGGTTGAGATCCGTGAGGCGTTGCAGCGACTTTCCTTTAGTTAAGATACCTGTGCCCGTGAAATAGTAGGGAGCGGTGAAATTGACCAGTCGATAACGCCCTGCCGTAGCGGTGAGGTTAGCGATCGCCAGATCCGCTTGCCCCGTTAAAACTGTCTCCAGTCGATCGACATTGGCTACGGGTTTGAACTCCACCGCCGTTTCTGTGCCGAACAGTTCCTTGGCCAGTTGCCGAGCAATATCAATTTCCAACCCCTGCAGTTGACCACCCTGATCCCGAAAGCCCAGGGGAGGCAAATTATCTTTAACAGCAACAATCAATCGCCCCCGCTGCAAAATTTCCTTTAATTCCGCGGCCTGAGCCGGTAAGCTGAGCCATGCCAGCAGCAGGAACACACTCATCCATTTCATAGGGCAGGGGATTTAAAGTTCAGTCGCGTACTTATTAACTGTAGTCGAAAGGGTTTCCAGGGCAGCGATCGCTTTTTCCTTTTCAAAAACCTCCGGTCTGACCAGCGTATCTTTCACCTGATCCATGCCATCCTCGATCGCTTCATAGCCTTCCCTAGACTTATCTTTGACCTCATCTTCAACCTTGTCCCATCCGTCATCAAATTTTTCGTATTCCTGCTGAGCCTTGTCCACATCGTCCGCCTTGAGTACCCTCAGGGAAGCAAGGAGATGCCGATTGAGTTGTTCCAGGCTTTCCGGCGGCTCCGAGTCTGTAGACTCACCCATTCCCGTTTTTACTGCCCCCATGATCTTGTTGATCGTCGATTCATTTACAGGCAGAGAGGGCATGGATGGACTGGAAGAAGCGGATACCCGGGGTGAGGCAGATAAAGCGGGTGGATTGGGAGAACTGGCACTTAAAGTGGTTGTGGTGGAACACCCCGTAAACAGCAGGGGAGTACTGAGGCTAGCTAGAACAATCAGAGTATTAAGTTTCATCTCGGGTTTCATCAAGCTAATTTTGTCAAAAAGTTAAGGGGCAGCTTTGCAGCCGAGACTATCCTGGCAGATGCTTTTCAGGATCAGGGTAATCAAGATCAGGCTGAGAGGTTGAATGGATCACTGAATCCCTGTTAGCGAAGCTCCTCCTTGTAATGGGCAAGCAATCGCGATCCGAATGACCTGCCTTAACCACGGCACTCAATTGGGCTGAAGGATAACTCTTCGGTGCTAAACACTCGGTATCGTTTAAGCGGAGGGATTGGGCTTGGCCGGGTTAGCAGGGACAGGCTGGTTCAAACTGCGAAAGTAAAGGGTGCCAAGGGTGAGGAGAAAACCTAGATAGCCGATCGCCTGCCCCAGATACAACCGATCGCGGTATCCGAGCAGCGTTTTGAACAATACACCGGGAAACCGCCGATCAGGCAAAGGCTCATGCAGATCCCAGACCAGTGGGCCCAGCAGGCAGGAACCCGTGGGAGTAGAGCAAAGATGGGCAAATTGCGGAGTCATCTGGCTGAGGATACGGGCAGCAGTGTCCAAATTGTATAGAGCGGAAATCACCAGTCCCGCCACGATCAGCAGTAAAAGGATGCCCATTGCCTTAAAGAATAAACCCAGATTAAGTCTGATCCCCCACTGAAACAGCATCACCCCCACCAGAACGGCACTGAGTAATCCCGCAATCGCACCTCCAATCGGCACCCATCCCAGTTGAGCTTGGGTGAGGATAAACAGCACACTTTCCACCCCTTCCCGCAGCACCGCTGTAAAAATCAATCCGGCAATTCCCCAGCCCGCCCCTGTGGCTGCTAAGGTCGCTCCAACCGCTGCAGTAATTTCAGTTTTTAAACTTCTGGATTGGGCCGTCATCCACACCAGCATCCAACTGAGGAGCACAATGGCAATCAGGCTAAAACTACCTTTGAGTAAAGCTTTGAGTAAATCCCCATAGGGTAATGTTCCAGCTCGCAACAGTAGCCCACTCAGCCCTACCCCGACAGCAGCACTGGCCATCAATCCCAGCCCAATCCCCAGGTAGACCCAGCGGTTTAAATCAGCTTGATTCGCTTTGCCCAAACAAGCCAGGACAATTCCCACCACCAAAGCCGCTTCCACCCCTTCCCGCAGGGTAATGACAAAGGTTGGTAAGGCCGCACTGATATCGAACATGTCAAAGTTTTATGGTTCTGTAGAACTATAATCCCGTAGCATCTTTCTCAGTTCTAACCCATGCATTTCTTCCTGGCTAATCATGGAGCGGGTAAATTCTTCCAGGTAGATACTGGCATCTTTGACGGTATCCAGCAGGTTTTTATACAGCTCCAGGGCCCGGCTTTCATGCACCAGGCTTTCTTTAAGAATGTCTTTGACAGAGTGGCGGTAAGATTCTTCGAGCGGGGCAATTTTTAAGCTGGGGTGGCCTTCCAAGCCGGTGAGAATTTCGCCAACCTGCTGGGCATGGGTGAGGGATTCCTGCGCCTGGGCTTGAAAAAACTGCACGATCGGTAAGCGGTGCGGTCCGATCACCATCAGGGAATAATGAGTATAACGAACTACCCCCGCCAGTTCAAACTCCATAATGGCATTGAGCAGTTCGGTGGTTTTGGTTACATTGAGATCTTTCATAGGGTCTGGCGTGGGGGCTGTGAAGTTGGGGATTGAGGCTGGGGGAGCTATCCTCGCCTCTGGCGGTTGGCCAATTTTTTCCCCGACAAAAGTCACTATAGACTTTCCCTTGTAATTATCATAAATCCTCAATAAAAACTTCAACTTGCAATCAGCCCTTCCTGCATCAGCTTCCCATAATTAACGATCCAGATCCCGCCATCTTGGGGTTCAAGGCTCTCCAGGCAAACCAGTTCCTGAGGCACGATCGTAATCACTCGAAAAGTTCTGGCATTGAACTGTACTTTTTGACCAAATTGAATGTCTGCCAGCATAAGGATATCCAGAATTCTTTCTTCCACTCTCCCAGCATGAACTGTCTCTGGGCTTCCCCTGTCTGTCTCACCCGGTTGGAAATTTTCTTTTCACCTGAATGGGTTACTTACTCTGGCTCATTTGACCTGCGCCTGACTCAAAATACTAACTTTTACAACGGAATTACTCTTTAATCAAAACTTAACGATTATACCTGAACTAATGAACAATATTTCCACCAAAGCGAATAAATAATCTAGAATTGGTGTGATGAATTGTACGCAACGGTGATAGAAATGTTCAAAGTTAATGATCAGCTCGTTTTATTTTGGTTTCTGCTTAAGCTGCCGTTTTTACTGATCCAGTATTGTTTATCATTCTGCTTTCTGGCTTTTGCTTACCTGGGTATAGAAATTGAACGAGGGCTGAAGGCGTTGTATCGGCAATGGATTATTTTATCTAAAGCTTCCTATTCTGTTAAAAATACCCACAGCAATTCTCAGGATGGAAAGCATGATAATACAAGTGACCTATTTTGCCAAAAACGACTCGCTGAAAGTCCGGTTCTAGCGTTCCAGAGTCGGACCGAGAGTTGCGTTCAAGCACTTCAACATATCATAAGCACTTCTAATAGCAAAAGCAATTCTAATAGTACAAATACATCCAATAGTGGAAATACTTCAAAATGAGAATTGCTTAAATACCCATTGCGTCCTGGCAGCAATAGCATGGTGGGCTAAGATGTTTAGGTGTTTAACAGAGCAGCCCTGGGAATGGCAGGATCAAACCGGGTCTGACTGAGATTGAAATCGCTGGTGATGCTGAGAAAAATTTTGTTCCTGGGCTTCATCCTTTTCTGGATCGGCTTTGTGCCCCTGCGCTTAGCGATCGCCCATCAGCAATATCCGCGGCCCCAGGCAATTCTGCTGCTGGAAGGAAATCCTCAACGAATTCCGTTTGCCGCCGAGTTCTGGAATCAGCATCAAACTTTACCGATCTGGTTTTCGGGGTCCCGGCCGGATCGCCCCCGCAATCAACGCATTTTTCAGCAAGCAGGCGTTCCAGCTGAGATGATCCATTACGATCGCCGTTCCACGGATACCGTCACCAACTTCACAGCGATTGTCAGGGATCTGGTTCACCAGAACATCCACCATGTTTTTCTGCTCACCTCCGACTATCACATGCCCCGAGCCAGCGCGATCGCCACCCTTGTCCTCGGTAGTCAGGGGATTGTCTTCACGCCGGTGTCCGTCCCCACGTTCCCACCCAGGCAAGAAAATCAGTGGCGCACTGTCCGGGATTGTTTACGCTCAGTTCTGTGGATGGTCACCGGGGTAACGGGGGCCAGTTTGAGATCCTACTTCCAACCGAACATGGCCCTGCACACCGAAAACGTTGAAGACCTGCCCCAGCCACAAAGCTGAACCCCTGCCCGGATATGATTGGGGTTGTCTACCTCCAAACCCTGCTATACCATGACCACCACGATTGCGCTCAATGCTGAACTGATAAATAACCTGGATCTCTCCCCAGCGGTGAGTTTGATTCAGTCCTGGTTAGCAACAGGGACGATCGCCGACTATGAGCAACAGTTGCAATTTGCGATCGACTATCCCCAGGATGACGAGCTGGAGTTTTCCGAAATCCCAGAGGTGCGGTTGTGGTTTATTCGCCTGGATAGTGTCTACCCCTGGCTGCCCTATTTACTGGATTGGCGCTCCGGCGAACTGGCCCGCTATGCCGCCATGCTGGTGCCCCACCAGTTCAGCCGCAAAGAGGGAATTCAGTACAATCCCCAGGCTTTAGATATTTTCATCATGCAAAAGGTGTTCGTGCTGATGGACTGGCTGGCAACCCAGGGCCTCACCAGTGATCACAAACTCAAGAATATGGCTGAAATTTTTGGCTACGACCTCAACTCTGGTTTGTTTGAGCTGTTGCGCGCCTATCCCACCCCGAAATAATTGCAAACCCCTAGCCGCCGCTGACCGGAGGAATCAAAACCACTTCATCCCCATCCTGCAGGGGCGTTTCCGGGGCAACAAATTGCAAATTTACCCCATAGCGAGTCAGCGATCGCCAGCGTTCCAGTTCCGGGTGGGTCCTGTAGAGGCGATCGCCGAGATCATTCACCGTTGTTCCGGCAGGTAACTCTAGCACCAGTTGGGGCACACCCAGGGCCTCCTGGTAAGCGGCAAAAAGCTTAACCGTTACAGTGATGGAAGGGGCTGATAGAGTCACCGCAGGTGGGAAGTTGAGAGGAAAGCGTTAGGGATCAACAGCAACCTTGCTGGAAAAACAACCTGGCAGAACAGGCAACCTAGATGTGGATGCCACATTCGGTCTTACCCGATCCCCGCCAGCGACCGGCCCGTTCATCTTCACCCTCCCCTACAGGGGTCGTCAGGGGTTCATCGCCAATACTGGCATAGCCCTGGTCATGGAGCGGGTTATAGATCATGCCATGCTCAGCGGCGTAGGCCCAACTGTCTTTGCGGGTCCAGGCAGCCAGAGGATTAATTTTCAACCTTCCCAGTTTATCCAGTTCCAGGTAAGGCATATTCTGCCGAGTCACCGCCTGATCCCGTCGTCGTCCGGTAATCCAGGCACTCGTATTCAGTTCCTGCAGACCCCGTTCCAGCGGTTCAATTTTGGTTAAGTAATGGAATTTTTCAATGTCGGTTTCCCAAAGGGCAGCCCCGTAGCGATCGGCAAAGGCTTCCCGGCTATTGACCTCCGGGATTTGATAGGTTTTTAGATTAAGGTTGTAAGTTTGTTTAGCCTCTGCCACAAAGGTCAGGCTTTCAGCAAAGTGGTGCAGGGTCTCCAGAAAGATCACTGGCACAGGGGCTTGTAACTCCCGATACAGAATATCTGTAATTACCATGTCATCTACATTGAAGGCACTGGTTTGCACCAGCCCGGTGGGAAGATGCGCCACAGCCCAGGCTAAGATTTCTCTGGGATGGCGGCCTTCAAACTGCTGATTCAGGCTGGTTAAATCAAAATCGACCGGGGAAAGGGGGGATTCGACGGTTGGGGACATAGAGAACTTTGTAGCGTAAATGACTGACTTTTCTTAGACCATTGTATTTCAGAATTGCCCCTATTCCGCAGGGAGAACTGGAGAATCAGTGGCTTTCTTTTGGGGCTAGAGCCGGCCAAAGGATCTGTAGAGTTGTAACATGATCGGTCAGAAGGACAACTGGGAGGCAAATGCTAGATTTATTTGGTGCCGTGGCAGTCTGGCTAAAAACTCTGGGCTTGCCCGTAACTAATCCTCCGACGGCTGAGGTCAAAGTCGCACAGGTTCAACCCCAACCTCTCCTTTCCGCCCGTTGGTGGTTAGTGCCAGAACCGAGAGGGGAAGCCAGTCTGAATCAGTATTTACAGCAGTTAACCCAGCAGGGTTTTGACCCGGATCAGCAGGGGATCTGGTTACAATCCAGTACCGCTTTTCTGTCCAGTCATGGCGGGGATCGCCCCTTACCCGCAGCTTCGATCACAAAAGCAGCAACGTCGGTGGTGGCCTTGCAAACCTGGGGGCATAATCATCAATTTGTTACCACGATCGCAGCGACCGGGCCAATTCAGAAGGGTGTCCTGCAGGGAGATCTGGTTGTGCAGGGTAGTGGTGATCCGCTGTTCGTCTGGGAGGAAGCTTTTGTCCTCGGCCAGTCCCTCAATCGCATGGGCATTCAGCGGGTGACGGGCAATCTGATCATCAGCGGCAAATTTGCCATGAACTATGAAACCGATCCGGGTGTAGCGGGTCAATTCCTGCGGGAAGGACTGGATAGTCGCTTATGGTCGGGAGAGGCCGCAGCCCAGTTTGATACCCTCCCTGGAGGCAGTCCCCAACCCAGAGTTGCCATTGACGGTGGAGTTAAGGTGAGTCAGTCGCCGCCCCCCGCCACGCTACTGATCAGTCACCGCTCCCTGCCACTGTTTGAACTGCTCCATTACATGAATATGTACAGCAATAATATGATGGCGGAAATGCTGGCAGAAAACCTGGGGGGAGCAAGCCTCTTGGCCCAGAAAGCTGCCAGAGCTGCCGGTGTGCCCCCGACTGAAATCCAACTCATTAATGGGTCTGGATTGGGCCATGAAAATCGGATTTCCCCCCGAGCTGCCTGTGGTTTATTTCAGGCCATTCAGCGACTCCTGGAACCCCAGGGATTGACGATCGCCGATGTCTTTCCGATGGCGGGAGTGGATAGAGGGACAGTGGAAGGGCGCAAAATGCCGAAAGCAGCGGTGGTCAAAACCGGCACCCTCTGGGATGTCAGTGCTTTAGCCGGAGCGATTCCGACCCGTGATTACGGTACAGTCTGGTTTGCCATCATCAACCGGGGCGATAACCTGGATGGCTTCCGTCGGGATCAAGATCGCCTGCTACAAGCCTTGATTAAGGATTGGGGCTATGCATCTACCCTACCCGCAGAATTTCGGCATCAACCCAGTCAGGGCCGCCTCGGCGATCCGCAGCGGAATCAGGTTGTCCTCAAACCATCCAGTTGATTATTAGGGAATAATCTGGGTCACGGTTCCACCAGTGACAGTGACTTCTTGATCCTGCAAATTGCCGATCGCCCGGTTCCCCCTCACGGTTAAGGGAGGCTTTTGTTGGCGATAAAAGACATTTCCCTGGGCGGTAATTTCCTCTTCTGGGAGCCGCCAGATCAGTTGATCAGTTTGCAGCATCGACTGGTGACGTTCCCCGATCGCTTTTACCCCTCCCTTCAGTTCAACCTGTTGATCCGCTAGATTCATAGCGCCCTGCGCTGCCCGCACCGTTACTCCCTGGCTGGCACTGCGAACTTCTAAGGGACCGCCGCTAAATACCTGTTGCTGAGCAATCTGCCAGGTAAATTGTTCACCATTGATTTGCAAGTCGGGTTTGGCTAAGCGAATCTGAGCAGGGGATTGGAGGATCACGGTTTGGGTTTTTAAGTTATAGCGAGCCTGTCCCCCCTCGGCCCGATCAGCCGTTTCTGTAGCCGTTGGGCTGAGCCGTTGCACCACCACTCCCGCTGCACTGCCCGTTCCTCCCGCCAGAATTTCGTCCCCCTCTGTGCGCCATTCCAACTGCTGCGTCAATAACCGTAGTTTTGAACGGGGAGAGTCTGCCACGACCTGCCCTCGGGCCGAAATCACCTTGGTTTGCCGATTGGCTCGCATTTCTCTGGCGGTAATTTGCACCTGGGCATACTGCAACCGGGGCTGGTTACGGGCTAGCAGGGTGTCGGTCTGGGGTTGCCACTCAAACTCCCGCGCGGTGAACACGCCTTTGGAAACCAGATCGGTGACGACGATCGCCCCCCGCAGTACCAGTTGATCGCCCTGTTCCTGAACTTCAGCCTGGGGAGCTTTCAGCTTGAAGGTGGCCTTGCCAGCCTGGAACAATTCGCCTTCCAGTCCTTTCACCTGCACGCGCTTGCGATCCTGGGTGTAGTTGGCTGACTTAGTTTGTAATTGCCAGACTAAGCGACCCTGCTGATCGGTTTGCTTCAACACCAGCTGATTAAAGCTTAACCCCCCTTTAATCGGTTGGGGACTGGGCCGCACAGTTTTAGGCGGAGCATTACAGGCCGATAAACTGAAGCAGACCAGCAGGAATAAGGGGAGTCGCAAGGGATTCAACTTAAACACACTCCGACAGACCAGCAGGAGTAGGGCGGGATCGAAAGGATTCAACTTGAACAAACTCCGGCAGAGGGGACTGAGGGGATTGTACAGGTGATGCGTGAATCGCCATAGCCCCTTGAGAGAAAATTCTACCTGAAGGTGGGAGTGCCTCCTTCTTCACTGCCCGCTTCGCCCAAATCTAAACTCGGCAGAGGGCGGTACGTATAACTGGAACGGGGTGCTTTTTGAATATCTTCTTTAATGGAATCTAGATCAATATAGCGATCGGCAACGTTGATCAAACTATCACTGGTCATGGAGCGTAAACTCACGACTTCCACCCGCACGCCCCGGTAGCTGACGGCATCCACTGCATAGGCCAGATCACCATCGCCACTCACCAGCACCCCCGTATCATAGCTGCCCACCAGGGACATCATATCGACGGCAATTTCTACATCCAGATTGGCTTTTTTGGAGCCATCGGGCAACTGCACCAGATCCTTGGCAATGACACGATAGCCATTTCTACGCATCCACAGTAAAAACCCCTGTTGTTTTTCGTTGGTGGGATCAACACCTGTATAGAAAAACGATCGCAGCAGGCGGGAGCCGGAGGTGAGGCGACAGAGCAATTTAGAATAATCGATTTCGATCCCTAACTGGAGGGCGGCATAGAACAGGTTAGAGCCGTCAATGAAAATTGCCACTCTGCCCCGATTTTCCAGAACTTGCTCCGGAGTAAATAGGGTTTCACTTTCAGGGGATAACATTGTTTTTTTAATACCTCAATAATGAAAATAAGCGTTTATCAAGCAGAAAAAGGTCAATCCCGGTTGGGGGGGAACGCCTGCCACTCTGCTCAGGAGGCAACGGGAATGACACCAATTTTTTGAAAAATGGGTTGGGGTTGGCGGAGAGGTTGCCCATCTGGTAGAACTCCCCAACGGGCGTGGGCAGCGTAGGCGGGTAAGGTGGAGTAGTCCTGATGATTAAAGGAATCATCAAAGCCGAGCTGATAGTAAATCTCCGTGGCGATCGCCGGAATAATGGGGGAGAGCAGGTATGCTGCCAGTCTAACCGATTCTAAAACTGAGTAAAGAATTTGGTTCACCTGTTGGTGTTGTCCCTGCTTATACAAACTCCAGGGAGCCTGCTCATCCACAAACTTATTGCCCTTGCGTACCAGTTCTAGAGCCAGTTCACAGGCATGGGTAAAGTCCAGATCAGCATAACTCTGGGCTACTCGCTCACCCACACTCTGTCCCAAAGCTTGCAGGGGATGATCAGCGGGCAAGCTGTCGGCAGTTCCGGTCGGAATTTGCCCCTGGCAATACTTAAACGCCATTTTCAGGGTACGGTTGAGCAGATTACCCAGATCATCGGCGAGATCGGCATTGAGAATATTGATAAAACGGGGTTCGCTAAAGTCCCCATCCCGACCAAATTCGATCTCTTTAATGAAATAATATCTTACCGCTTCCGCCCCAAATCGATCAACCAGATCCACTGGATCTAAGGTGTTGCCCAGGCTTTTACCCATTTTCTGCCCATCTTTGGTCAAAAAACCGTGAACAAACACGCGATCGGGCAGAGGCAGCCCAGCCGAAAGTAGCATGGCCGGCCAGGAAATGGTATGAAAGCGGAGAATATCTTTGCCAATTAAATGGAGATTGATCGGCCACCACTGCTGTAACGCCCGCTCTAGGCTGGGTTCCTCACCGGGTTCCAGCAGAGCCGTCACATAACCGAGTAAAGCATCAAACCAGACATAAAGGGTATGGCGGGGATCAACGGGAACGGGAAATCCCCAGTCCATATTGACACGGGAAATGGAAAAATCTTTTAAGCCCCGCTCGACAAAACTGAGCACTTCATTGCGGCGGCTGGCGGGCTGAATAAACTCAGGATGCTTATTGTAATAGTCCAGCAGAATATCCTGATAATGGGAAAGCCGAAAGAAATAGTTTTGTTCATCCCGCCATTCTGCCTGGCGATGAATGTGAATCGGGCAGTAATGATCCTTGAGCAGCTCCCGCTCTTCTTTAAATTCTTCGCAGTCCACGCAGTACCAGCCCTGCTGCTGTCCCAGGTAAATATCCCCCCGTTCCCACAGCCGCTGGAAAAAGTCCTGCACAATCACAGCATGGCGGGGATCGGTGGTACGACTGAACCGATCGTAGGTGATATTTAGTTTCTGCCATAATTCAACAAATCCATTCACCACCTGGTCACAGTGTTCCTGCGGGGTTCGGCCCAACCGTTCAGCCGTACGCTGGATTTTCTGTCCATGTTCGTCTGTGCCAGTGATCAATAAAACGGCTTTCCCCTGCAAACGATGAAACCGAGCAATTACATCGGCTGCAATTGTGGTGTAGGCACTGCCCATGTGGGGAAGATCATTAACGTAATAAAGGGGGGTCGTGAGCGCAAAATTTTTTCTTTTATTGATATTCATGCAGGATGAAATCTGCCTCTAATTGACTTTCATGATACACGAGGAGCCAATCATAAAGATAAATTAAATTAAGATGGGCTTTTCTATGAAATTCCTGATTAATTGCTTTAAGTAACTTTATGATTAAGACTTCCCCATTTAGGCATACCGTTGAGATCGCAAAATTCAGTAGCATAGGTTTTCGTTGATATCAGGGTTCAGTTTTGCTTATCCCCCCGCCCTTAGAGAAACCCCTCCTGCTCTCCCAGGTTTTACTCCGCTCTCTGGGCACCCAGATTTCGCTGTACTACGGCGATCGCATCCCCGCTGGTGGGCCCATCTTGTTTATCAGTAACCATCGCAGCTTTATGGATGCCCTGTTGCTGATGGTAGTAGCCGATCGCTCCATCCACTTTGCCTGTCATCCTTACATGACTCAGGTGCCAATTCTGCGGGATGTGATTGAACAACTGGGCTGTTTACCGCTCTCGTCGCAACCAGAGCAGAACTTTTTTCAGCGGGCCAGCCTGTTATTACAAAATCGCCAGGCGGTTGGGATTTTTCCAGAAGGGGCCCCCTCCATGATTACCCCCCTGAAACCCTCCCAGGTGGGGACATTTGAGCGGGGATTTGCCCATCTCGCCCTGCGCCTTCCCCTGCCTGAACTGCAGATTGTCCCGGTGGCGATCGCGGCCCTGGAGGAAACCTGCTATTCCGTCTTACCCCTGAAATGCTTTAGTTGGTTTGATCCCAGCGAACCCATGTTTAAGCAGGAAGGCTGGCATCCCCTGATTGTTTACCAGCGGGTCAGTCTGTTGGTTGGTTCACCCTGGTCCATTTCCCCCAGCGTCAGGGCCAGTTATCAAGGCCGTACTGCCATTCGGATCGCCGCCGAACTGAGCGAACAGTGTCAAACTCAGATCCAGAACCTGCTCCAGGAAGGCTACTATTGATCCTCAGGGTCTGATCCCCAGGGGTTGATCCCCGTGCTCCTGGCAAATTGCTCCTGGATTGCATCGCTGCCTTGTCCCTTCTCCTTTCCTCCCTGCCGATGAGCCACATCAAAAGCCATCCGGTTTTACTCAGCCCGTTGGAAATCAATCCCCACCAGCCCCTTTTTGTCTTTTTGCCTGGATTAGATGGCACTGGAGAACTCCTCCGGGTTCAAACGGCGGGGTTGGGAGGCAACTTCAATGTCCGCTGTCTGGCCATTCCCCCTGACGATCTCAGCAGTTGGGACAGGTTAGCAGAACAGGTTATTGCCCTGGTCGAGGCAGAGTTAGCCCGGATGTCCTGCTCTCAGGTTTATCTTTGTGGTGAGTCCTTTGGTGGCTGTTTAGCCCTCAAGGTTGCCCTGAAAGCCCCCCAGTTATTTTGCCGCATTATTCTGGTCAATCCGGCTTCTTCCTTCCATCGCCGTCCCTGGATTGGCTGGAGCGCCAGTCTGGTCCGCTGGTTACCTGAACCGGCCTATCAAACCTCGGCTATGATGCTGTTGCCCTTTCTAGCAGCTCTAGAGCGAATTGAGGAACACGATCGCCAGGCCCTCCTCCAGGCTGTACGCTCCGTTCCCCAAAAAACTTCACTCTGGCGGATCTCGCTCCTGCGCCAATTTAGACTGGATGAAACCCAGATAAAGCGGCTAACTCAACCCGTGTTACTGATTGCCAGTGGAGCCGATCGCCTCCTTCCTTCCCTGGATGAAGCTCACTATCTGTCCCATCGTCTGCCCCAGGCAAAAATGGTTCTCCTCCCCGATAGTGGTCATGCCTGTCTCTTGGAAGCCGATGTCAATCTGGCAGAAATCATCTGGTCCAACCACTTCTTCACGCCAAAACCTGCAGGCGCTCCAAACGAACAACCAGCCCAGCCCTAGAGCCTCCCTGACAGCAACTAACCTAAACCAGCTGGATTTGGCCAGACCGGAGGTTAGCACAAATATTTTATAGAAGAAAGAATATTCAGCGCAGATACTTGCAAAGGACTAATTCTGTCCCCTGGGCATTCCAGCAAACCTGATCAAAAATTTGGGCAAGAATATAAAGACCCCGGCCGGATTCTGCTTCGGGATCAGGAGCTGAGACAGCAGCAGGATCACTGGCGGGAACCTGGAAGCCGGTACCCTGATCGGAGATCACCCACCAGCACTGCCCCGGCCCTGGACTATAACGGACCATAACCACCTTGCTGGGATCAAGTCGATTTCCATGTTTGGCAGCATTCACCAGGGCTTCCTGGAGACCCAACCTCAATTCAGGTTGCCAGTGCAGTGGAATCTCTGCCAGTAACAGATCCAGGATGGGCTTGAGATAAAGGGTAGAGGCAAAACTTAACGTACTCCAGCGGCGGAGCAGTGGTCGCGGTGAAAGAGCAATCACGCAGCGAATCCCCTGACTTTTAGGTAGACAAACACCTTGTCTGAAAAATGCTGAACGTCAAACGTATGATTTATTAAAATCTTTGACTGCTCAGAACCGTTCCCAAAGAACAGCGATTCTGAACCGCTATAAGCAGGACTAGAAAGTTTACAGCCCTACCTTAGAGCATACCCAAATTTATTCCCTTACACAACAGGGGGGCAGTGGGGAAATCGGCTGCGGTAGAGATCAACAATACGCTGAATCACTTCTGCCACACTCAGATGATCGGTATTGACTTCTATGGCATCAATGGCGCGGCGGAGGGGGGCGTAGGCGCGATGGCTATCTTTGTAGTCCCGGTTCTGGATATCCTGCTCCAGTTGCTCCAGACTGAGGCTGGTGATTCCCTGTTGCTGGAGTTCTCGATAGCGACGTCGGGCCCGTTCCTGGATGGATGCAGTCAGAAAAATCTTGAGCTGGGCTTCTGGGAAAACATGGGTACCAATATCCCGTCCCTCGGCAGCGATTCCGCCTTTGTAACCATAACGGCGTTGTTGCTGAACGAGTAATTGGCGCACCGCAGGCTGAGCTGCAATCTGGGAAACATGGGCGGTGACTTCCAAACCCCGAATTGCTTCAGTCACATCCTGCCCATTTACCTGCACCCGCAGTCCATTTGGGGTATTAGCATCACTGATCAGTTGAATCTGGGCCTGACCAATCAATTCGGCGACCGCCACTCGATCCTGACACTCAAGGTTGGCTTGCAGAACTAACCAGGTTGCAGCCCGATACATGGCGCCGGTATCCAGGTGGAGCAATCCCAGGATCTGAGCACACTGGCGAGTAACCGTAGACTTGCCGACCCCCGCCGGCCCATCGATCGCAAGAATCGGTTGACGGGCATCCAGGAGCAGATTATCGATCAGCCGGGTTCTGCCCAGACGGACAGCAATGGCCAGTAGACCCTGGGGTTCAACGGCGGCCAGATGCGCAAGTGTGATGGGATCAACCAGTTCCACATATTCCGGCTGTACTTCTGGATATTGAGCCAGAGTTTCTTCAACGATCTGTTTGAGAGATTCTGATTCCCGCACACCGGTTAAAAAAAGTTGCTCTGCCGCTTGCAAACCGCGGTACAAAATGCTGGCTTGTTGGCGCTGGGCTGGGGTCAGGTATTGATTGCGCGAGCTGCAGGCTAGACCGCTGGGTTCCCGCACAATTGGACAGGCAATCACTTCAACTGGAAAACTCAGATCCGTCACCATTTGCCGTATCAGGGCCAGTTGCTGAGCATCTTTTTGACCAAAATAAACCCGCTGGGGTTGAACCAGATGCAGGAACTTAGCCACGATCGTCAGAACGCCCTGAAAATGGCCAGGCCGCGATCGCCCACACAGTTCAGCAATCATCCCCACGGGCGGAACCACCTGGGTAGCAGGGGGACCAGCGGCAAACAGGGTGGCAACGGTAGGGGCAAAAACGGCATCCACTCCGGCTTCCTGGCAAAGGCGATAATCCTGCTCCAGATCGCGAGGGTAGTTGGCCAGATCTTCACTGGGCCCGAATTGGAGGGGATTGACAAAAATACTGACAATGACAACTTGATTTTCCTGGCGAGCCCGTTGAATCAGGCTGAGATGACCGGCATGTAAGGCTCCCATCGTCGGAACAAAACCCACAGACACGGGTATCGTCTCTGAGTCCACCCGCTGGGGTTGGCTGCGGGCTAGATCGAGAAAATCCTGTAACCCGGCAACAGTTTGTAAGAGTAAGGGAGGATGAAAACCCATGATTGACCCGTCCTGTGAAAATCCTGCCCAAGGAGGCGTTTGCAGACGCTTAGACAGGGAAAAAGCCCCTGATCGATCGCCAGGAGCACCTAACTTGAGTATGGCGTAGATAGCTAAATTTCGAAAAGTTTAACGCAGAACGTCAAGCCGTACAGGAGCCACACCAGATCCCAGCACCCCCAGCACCCGGGCCGCCCCTTTAGAGAGATCCAGAATGCGTCCACCACTGAAGGGACCGCGATCGTTAATCCGTACGACCACTGAACGGCCGTTGTTTAAATTGGTGACTCGCACCTGGGTGCCAAAGGGTAAGCTGCGGTGGGCAGCCGTCAGATCGTGCTGGTTGAAGGCTTCACCACTGGCTGTCCGTGCCCCGTGGAACCCAGGACCATACCAGGAGGCTAGACCGGTCAAACGGGTTGAACTAACCAGCACCGCACGGGGGGTAACACGGGTCACCTGGGGGGTTGAAGCTACAGGAATACTGGCTAGGGCAGGGGCATTACCCAGTTGCCGTCGCAATCGGTTCGTAATCGCCAAAGCCGCCTGAGTAAGGTTCCCCTGAGGGCTGGGTGGCAGAATTTGTTGATTCAACAGAAGCAGTGGCTGCTGATTCGCATACACCAGATAGGCCTGTTGTTGACTATCCCAGCTCACCCGAATCTGTTCAGCATCAAACCCCTGCTGGTGTAACTGATTCAGTGTGGCTGCCAGAGCCGTCGCTTGCTCTAGGGGACTGGCATTACTGCGATTGGGGAGCACCGCTGCAGTGGTTTGGGTCTGGGAAGCCAATGGTGCTTGCATCGGCTGGCTAGCTGCGACTTTAAAGCCTGCTTCAGTCTCAGATTGGCCTAAAAAGGTAACCACCGGAATGCCTCTGACATAGAGAGTAACAGCAGGGCGGTGCTTGAGTGTATGGCTATAGACTTGGGTAATACCTGCCGGATCGTTTGGAGTCTGAGACTGGCGTTCTCCCACTTTCACCGGAGCTGGAGGGCGAGAATTGAAAGGCTTTGTCTTGGAGGCAATCGTTGTAGATAATTTCGATCTAGAGGAAGGCTTAAGACTTTCTAACCTGGGGGAACGAGGACTGTTGCTCTGCGTCTGAGGGACAAGTTGGCTGTCCCCAGCCCGAGTCAGGGAAATCAATCCAGTGGTCAGGAAGAAAGCAGTGGTCAGTCCAGTGAGGATGGGTTGTGTCATAGGCGTCCGTTTGAAGGGCAGACATAAGGTCGAGAGGTTATATTGGCCGCTTTTGCCAGAGCTAGGCGAGCAAAATCAACCCGTACTCGTTCCGTTTTCGCTCTTATGGCGGAACTGTCTCACCCTACCATGACTTTCTCGATTGGGGATCAGGGGGTCTGAACGACTCATTAGACTACCTGGAAAGCTATAATCGGGGATGGGAAGAAGCAAAACCTTACTTGATGAGGATTTCTCTTAGATTTGATTGATCACGAACAATTAAAAATAGTTATATTTGAATCCGACTGGTTTTTGAATTTTTGAATTCACCCGTGATCAGAATCACACTCCATCCTTAATTAATTTTTCGACATTAAATTAAGTTTTTTATTATTTAATTATAATTTGGCCAACATGTTTTATTTGCGATAGGACTAACCCACAAGCTATGGATTATCGAGACGCAGGGGTTGATATTCAAGCCGGAAGAGATTTTGTCAACCGAATTAAGGCTCTGGTGCAACAGACCACGCGATCGGAAGTGCTGGGTGGACTGGGCGGTTTTGGCGGCTGCTTCCAACTGCCGGAAGGGTATCGACAACCTGTTTTGGTCTCAGGTGCGGATGGGGTGGGTACCAAGTTGAAAATTGCTCAGGCCCTCAATCAGCATCACACGATCGGAATTGACCTGGTGGCGATGTGTGTCAATGATGTTTTAACTTGTGGGGCGGAACCTTTATTCTTCTTAGATTATTTGGCAACGGGCCATCTGGAACCAGAGGCTTTAACTGACGTAATTGCCGGCATTGCCCAGGGTTGCCAGCAGGCGGGTTGTGCTCTTCTGGGAGGAGAAACGGCGGAGATGCCAGGTTTTTATCCGGCTGGGGAGTATGATCTGGCGGGTTTCTGTGTCGGTATCGTGGAAAAAGCAGAGATGCTGAATGGCTCTCAGGTCAGAATTGGCGATCGAGCGATCGGGCTAGCCAGTTCCGGCGTGCATAGTAACGGCTACAGCCTGGTTCGCAAAATTGTTGATGAGTTCATCGGCCCGGCAGCAGGAGAGAAGCCGGAAGCAGGGGTGACGGAAGCAGTCTTGTCCCCCTGGTCGATCACCCCCTGGACAGAGAGGGAAGATTTGCCCCTAGTTGCCCGTCAGCAGAGTTTAGGAGAGGCTTTACTGACCCCTACACAAATTTATGTCAAACCTGTACTAGCGGCCCAGCGTTCTGGTCTAACCCTGCATGGCATGGCTCACATTACTGGCGGGGGGCTACCGGAAAACTTGCCCCGTTGTTTAGGGAAAGACCAATCTGTACAGATTGATCCCCAAAGTTGGCCAGCGCCACCGATTTTTGACTGGATTGCCAGCACTGGATCAGTTCCTACCGCAGCCATGTTCGACACCTTTAACATGGGAATTGGCTTTGTCCTGATTGTCCCCCCCGAAAAGGTGGAATCGGCCCTGCATTGGTTTAATGCCCGACAATGCCCCGCTTATGAGATTGGGGAAGTTGTGGTAGGGGCAGGTGAAGTTTTGGGGTTGCCTGGCTAACTACCGCCACACCGACTCCCAATCGGGGCAACTCCGCTCTGACCAGCCATAGGGGTACATGGCACACACCAGAAAAGCATCGCCATAGGTTTGGCCATGATAATGGCGGCAACCTACACAGGCAGGATGATGATCCAGGAGAGGATTGATCGTTTGACCCAGGGGTTGGGTAGCTTGATCCAGAAGGCTTTCATAAGCAAGGACGTGATCCAGGAGGGGGGCGATCGCATCGGCAAGGTTCTGATCCACCTCTATGGCCACTTCCTCTAGCTCTTCTACCACAGCCATTAAAAAGTGAGCCGATTCCTGTAAGGTCACGTCCAGAAACTTAGCGAACTCTTCTCCCCAATTGTTTTCCCCCATGCTGAGCCTCGGTCAATTCTCTAGCTGATCATAAAGGCTTAAAAAAAGGGACCCGGAGTCCACGCCGATTACAAGCATCCCGTATTGCTGCTACTTTCCAGTCCTGACAAGGTTTGGGCGTTGTAATTGCATGGGTCCAGGTCTACTCAATAGTCTAACATTAGAGAACAGTCTCCCTGATATTGATTTGGAGGTTAAATATGCAGGGATTGACCATTCCCGATCGTTCTGAGTGAAGTCCCATGTCCCAACCCTCACCCTCACCGGAATCCCAGCCCCCTGATCAACCGCCAGAACTCCGGCCCCAACCCCCGTCTGCCGGTCCACCAGCCAGTTCAGCGCGCCTGGTTCAAACCCTGGCCCAAACCTGGCAGTTCCTCCAGCCAGTGCTGCTGCGTCAAAGTATTGTTTTGCTACGGGGTACAATTCAGTTGCTCGACCTGGGGCTGAATCGACTGGAAGCAGTTGCAACGGATAAGGGAGTCTCCACCACATTTGCAACACCGAGTTTCTGGCTAAAACTGCAACCTTTCCTGCACCAGCTCTGGCAGCAATGGCAAAAGCTGCTTGGTTTTCTGCGCTCCCGTTTACCTGACCGCTTTCAAACCTGGTCCGATCCAGCCCTGACTGGAGGCGTGGCTGCTCTACTGGTCCTGTTTTTCTGGATCACCAGTGCCCTGATCCCAGATCACCCCTCTGCCCCAGTCGCTCCTCGCCCCCTTCCCGTTGCGATCGCCCCCGCTCCACTCGAACCAGTGGCAGAACCAGAACCTGTCGTTGTGCCATCCCCCGTTGCAGTCGAACCCCCGCCCGTTCCCGCCGCTCCTGAGCTTCCCCCACCGCCAGAACCTGAACCTGTCGTTGAACTCAGTCCTGAACAGGCCCGCATTGCTGAGATTCAGAGTCAGTTCAACCAAGTGACCGACACCTACGGAAAAGGTTTACTGGCCGAACTACAGGTGAATTTTGCCGCCAGCCGTTTGCGTTTGCAACTGGATAATCACTGGTATGACCTCAACACCACCCGGCAGGATCAGTTAGCTCAAGAGCTACTGCAACATGCTCAGGACCTTGACTTTAACCGGCTAGAAATTGTTGATAGTCAGGGAGATTTGGTAGCCCGCGAACCGGTCATTGGAGCTGAGGCGATCGTGCTGAAACGGCGGTTGGTCTGAGCATAGCCTCCTAACCCGGCTTCAAAAAAGTACGCATGACCCGAACCTGGTGTACGTCTGGGTTAGCGTAGGCATGGCATTCTTTGACAAAATGCAGGGCTTCTCCTAAGTCTATGCCGCGATTTTGAACCAGATAGGCAACACAAACTGAAGGGGAACGCCCCACACCAGCTAAACAATGCACATAAATCACATGCCCCTTCTTCCTCCATCTGGACAAAATATTTAGGGCCTGCTCAAACTGCTCCACTGTTGGAATACCACCTGTGAATCCATCCGGGATAGAAACACGTTCCCAGAGAAAGTTATGGGTGATTTCCCCTGGCACCGTGGCTTCGCCGACTTCCGTCAGGCACAAAACAGCCGTAATCCCCATGCGGTTTAAATATGAGGCTGAAGTGGTGGGTCTGGGAAAGGAACCAACAGCTAATTCTTTCGGCAAAATCCAGGAAAAACGTTCTGGCATAAAGGAAAGCAAGATTGCAAACAAACGGAAAGAGAAGTGCCTGCCTCAAAACCACTCTGGCAGGATTTTTAAGCTTATTTTCACCCCAAAAACTACTCCAGTCTAGCATCCTGCTAGGGACATATTGCCGGGAAGAGCCTCAAAGCGTCCCCAGGGAGTGAAGGGTTAACCCCAGGAGCAAAATTTTACTGTAAATTTCTATCGATTCATCACCTCCGCGGCTCTATCCAGACTGGAGCTTTTGCTGTAGGATGGTCAGCAATTAATTCTTAAGTTTCTGTGAAAGCGGCAGCGCCTATGAAATCAGCAAATACCGTTTGGCACCATGCAACGATTACCCGACAGCATCGGGAAGCCCTGAACGGTCACAGAAGTGTCATCCTCTGGTTCACTGGGCTTTCCGGTTCAGGTAAATCAACGCTAGCCCATGCTGTGGAGGAAAAGCTTCATCAACTGGGATGCCGTACTTTTGTTTTTGATGGCGATAATGTTCGGCATGGCCTCTGCGCTGATCTTGGCTTTTCTAAGCAGGATCGGGTCGAAAATATTCGTCGGATTGGGGAGATGTCCAAGCTGTTTATCGAAGCCGGAGTCATTGCTCTGACTGCTTTTATTTCTCCCTTTAAAGCAGATCGCGATCGTATCCGTCAGCTAGTGGCCGAGGGGGACTTTCTAGAAATTTACTGTGAATGTACGTTGGAAATCTGTGAACAGCGGGATGTCAAAGGACTCTACCGGAGGGCTAGAGCTGGAGAAATTAAAGACTTTACTGGCATTTCCTCTCCCTATGAAATCCCTGAGCAACCCGACCTGATTGTTAATACCGGTAACAATTCCCTGGAAGATTGTGTGGATAAGGTACTGTTGCTGCTGATTCAACGGCAGATCTTGAATCCTTCAACCCTCTGATTCACGAGGTAATGCCAGTCTATCCTCCATTGCGACTCCTAGCGGTTAGTGTAAGCCCCATTCGAGCGGATTGAGCGGGTTCCCAGGGATGCTCCCAGCATGGAAGCCAGCAGTCCGAGTAAAGCACCTAGACCAAAAGACCAGCCGAATCGGGCTAAATTGTCGGCAATATCACGGGTTTGTTGGGCGGTGGGAGCAGTGGGAACATTAGGGGATGGAATCGTTCCCTGTTGAGCCTGGTTAACGATGTCTCCCGCATTGGAAGCAATAATACCGAAGGCTCCCGAAACGCCACTGGCTAGCAACCAGGAACTCAAAACCAGGGTAGTTCCCCAGAGGATAGCCCCATTCAGCAATGCAGTGCCACGGCTCATGGGACCGCAGGTACGGGCTGTAATCCAACCACCGATAAAAAGAGAAATAAACAGGCTAATAATTGACCAGATCCCGACAGCAGTCCCCACATCTCCGGCTTGAGTGCGGGGCGCACCGGAGGTGGCAATGGTCGTAAACCCAAGGGCCGCCCCCAGGGCACTCAGAATCAGTTGGGAACTTAAAGCAATGACCAGTCCAGCCAGCACAGGTCCCCAACGGACGCGATCGTGGTAGTCGATCGCTGGGGTGTAAGCTGTTCGCTCTACAACACTATCTGCAGGTCTATTGACGTAGGCCATAGTTTGAATGTCCTCTTGTTGAAGTAATTTAAGTCAGTTTAATTTGCGAAAAATGAACGGTTAGAGCTTTAATTTAGATAAGTCTTTTTTGCTTTACATCTGCCAGCGGGAATAATCTTTTTAGTAGACATAAAGGAGTTGGGTATATATCTACATAGAAGGGACTGAGGGATAAAAGTCAGGGTCTCCTTGTTGCTGCCAATCGCCGAAAGCTCTGTGTAGTTCAAGGCCAGGAAATAGCTGGACAATAAAGTTTAACTTTGTGGAGGTAGGTTGATACTTCGACTTAGCAATTAACTAACATTTCATCAGCCCTAAGATGTAACTTTAGCCTGAAGAGCTTAAACCACCCTAAATTGCACAAAAAAAGGTGGCTGAGCAACCACCTGGAAATTCTTGAAACGTTTCCTGTAAATAAAAGTTTGTTCAATCGGATAAGTTTGTTCAATCGGTCCAACGTGATTTCTTCAAGGGTTCTCCACTAAAGGGAATGATCCCCGTGGCTGGATAGTGGTCATGATTGGGAGCAAAAATTCTGGCAACGGCTTCACTCAGGTACTGAATCGATAGTTCCAGGGCATGCAAGGCTCGCATAATACTCTCCCATAAACTGTATATTTGATCACTCATTTTCTGAGTAACTCAACTATAGTGAGGCGAATGACTTGACTGAGAAGGATGGAATGATTCTTTACGTGAATAGGGTTTAGCTTGAAGAAATGTAGATACAGATTGAGTTTTTCCATGGAATTGCAAGTAGCTTCAGCTATTCCATGAAGAAAGTTCATATTTTTCTACATTTATATAGACCCCTGATCGATGGAGTTAAGGAATTCCTCCAGGGCTGCTACCAGGCGATCGCACTCCGATTCCAAACTGAAGTAATGGACACAAGCTCGCACACAGTGGGGGGCTAAAATCAGTCGCACCAGAAGGTGTTGGGCCTCTAGCCATTGGACAAGGCGAACATGGTGTTGACGATTGCTGATGGGAGACGAGAAGTCACCAATTTGAAAAGAAATTAAGCCAGCCTGGGGAGGATTTTGGCGTAAACACTGCAGGCCGGATAGGGACTGAAGTTGCTGCCACAAATATTGGCTTAAAGCACAGATGCGTTGATACCGTTCCATTGCCGTTCCCCAGGTTTGATGCAACTGCAGGGCCGTTCGCAGTCCGGCACAGAGGGGAAACGCTGATGTTGCCACCTCAAACCGTCGTCCATCGGGTTTCCAACCGATCGGTATACCGAACTCATTACTCACAATGCCTCGCCAGCCAATAAAAGTGGGATGGAGTTGTTCACAAGCCTGGGGATGAACGTATAACCCACCCAGTCCATCGGGGCCACACCACCACTTATGTCCGGTAAAGGCATAAAAATCGGCTCCAAGATCTGGCAAATCGAGAGGCAGCACCCCGACAGATTGGGCCGCATCCACCAGCACTGCAACCGGGCGAGAGGCATGGGTATGGCAAACCTGAACCATCTCCTTTAAAGGTAAAACCTGACCCGTATTCCAGAGGATGTGACTGACTACAACTAAGCGGGTAGTGGGACGGAGATGCTCAGCTACGATCGCCACGGGATCACCCCCATTCAAGGTGGACTCCAGAGGGAAGGTTGAGACTTCCACCCCAAAGCGTTGCCGCAGTTGATGGGCCGCTGCCACAATGCCGGGATGTTCACAGTCCGAGAGCAATAAGTGATCCCCGCTGCGCCAGTCGATTCCCCACAGGGCAATGTTACAGCCCACAGAAACGGACTCAGTCAGACTGATCGTGTCTGGAGATACACTCAATTCCGCTGCGATCGCCTGCCGAGTTTCAGCTACCTGTGCAACAATCCAGTCCAGAGCCTGGCCGGAGAAGGGGCCTTCCTGCTGAATATAGTCGTAGGCTTGCTGGATCGCCAACCGGGCGGCTTGGGGTAAGGGCCCCTGCCCGCCAAAATTGAAATAACCTTTGTTGCCTAAAGCTGGAAATTGCTGGCGATGGGTATGAAGGCGCTCGGCTGCGGCAGACCCGTGATGATCGTCAAGGGTATTCATCAGATCAGAACATGACTCCGTAACAGTGTATATCGTTAGTATGGGTTAGCCCAGGACAGGGATCGGCATTCCCAGAATTTAGGGTGACGTGTGTGTAGAGGGTGAGCCGCCGTCTCACGATCACCTCTCTAAACTACCAGCTAAAAAGTTAGCACCATGCTCACAGGTTTATAGGCGGATTCATTTGGGCATGATAGTTTGTAGGTATGTTAATCACGGCCCAACTGCTACTGAACTTTCAGCGTTGTGCCCGGCGGGCCTTCCTGGAAGTCTATGGTGATCCTGAGCAGAAGATTCCGCCCAGTGATTTTCTGCTGAAGTTGGCTCAGGATAGTCAAGCCCATCAGCAAATGGTGCTGGACGAGCAGGATTGGGTGCAGCCAATTTATCCCAAAGGGGACTGGAAAGCAGGGGCACAGGCGACGCTGGAATTGATGCAACAGGGGGTTGAACAAATTTATCAGGGTGTCCTGCTGGTGGAAGAGGCTGGTGACGTGATGGTCAGCACACCGGATCTGCTCACCCGTCAATCGGGGTTATCTGACTTTGGTGATTGGCTGTACGTACCAACAGAAATTAAATTGAGCAAGCGCCCCAAGTTGGAGTATCAAATTATCCTCAGCTTTCACACCTATTTACTCGCCAGCGTGCAGGGAGCCTGGCCCGAAACAGCCTGGCTATGGTTGCGGGAAAAAGGACTATATTCGGTCGATTTATGGCGATCGCTCCCCCTGATGCAGGAGCAATTAGCTGAGCTAGTGGACTTGTTAAAAACGGGAAGAGAACCAGAAGTCTTTATCAGTCGCAGTCAGTGTAGTCACTGTACCTGGTATGAACATTGCTATGGTCTGGCCCAGTCCCAGCAGCACCTCTCCCTCTTGCCAGGGGTAACCGCCAGCCGTTATACCGTTCTGCAACAACATCGTTTAACTACAGTGGAAGCGCTGGCCAGCATAGCACCACAGCAGTTAGAAGCCCTGCCCGGTTTTGGTCGAGACGTGGCTGATAAATTGGTGCGGCAGGCCCGCTCTACCCTCCATAATCATGCGATTCCTCTGCCGACCTTACCCCCAGATACGCTCCCCACCGCCCCGATCGAACTTTATTTTGATATCGAAGCAGAACCAGGGTTAGACCTGGTTTTTTTGCATGGAATTTTAGTGGTTGATCGAGCTAAGCAAAGCCAAACCTTTTATCCCCTAGTCGCTGAATGCCCTGAAGCAGAAGAGCAAGCCTGGTATCAGTTTTTAGAATTAGTGCACAGCTATCCCACCGCTCCGATCTTTCACTTTTGTCCCTACGAAACCCAAACCGTCGAGCGGCTGGCCCAGCTCTACCGCACACCCAATCGGAGGATTAAACCCCTGTTGAGCCGCTGTATCGATCTGCACCAATGGGTGACCCAAACCGTTACCTTGCCGATCGAAAGTTACACATTAAAGCTAATTGCCCGCTGGATTGGGTTTCAATGGCGGGATGCCCAGGCCAATGGAGCACAGGCAATCTACTGGTATACGCAGTGGCTCCAGACCGGCGATCGCCAGTTTCTCAATGCCATTATTGACTACAACGAAGATGATTGCCGCGCCACCCACCGGGTAAAGGATTGGTTAGTCGAATTTCTCAGTCTCCACCAGCTTCCTGCCAATCCAGACTTAATTACAGGGAATGGCCGCTCTCTATCCCTGGGTAATCCTGACACCAACATTGTCCATATAGCCAAAAAACTACAGGGTTGCCCATAGCCCCTGTTTAGAGAGTTCTGATTCAGTCCATCACTGGATTGGTTCCACGATCAATTAGGTGATACTGAACCTTTAGGCAATTCGACAGAGCCTGAAATGCTACAGCGTTTTCCACTCAAATGAGGCACATCAGAAGCCTTAGCCCATCGACGTTGCAGTGCCAAGCATGGGTTTCACGATCTCGGAAAACGCTGTACCCTCCGGTTTCAGACGATCGGAGGAACTCTCCTACCTTGTCCAACTCGCCTTATGGTAAATTTGGCTAACAACCACAGACATATGCTGCTCTGATTTCATGGATAAGTACCAAATATACCGAGTCAATAGTCCTCAAATTGTTTGCGAGACAATCGATGGAGAAGTTGTTATCGTTAACCTGGATAAAGGTTATTACTACAGCTTGCTGAAAACAGGGGCGGAAATTTGGAGCAGGATTGAACGTCAACTCGATCGCACCAGTATTATTGAAGAAATCAGTTGCACTTACGACGGTGACATTGAGGAGATCAGTACAGCAATTGAGCGGTTTTTAGAAGAACTACAGCGGGAAGAAATTATTGTACCCCATGATATCGCCAATTTAACAAGTGCAACTGATCATGTCCCGAATACGGCTGAAGTAAGGGATAAGCAATTGTTCGAGCGCCCCATCCTGGAAAAGTTTACGGATATGGAAGATTTGCTTCTACTTGACCCTATTCACGAAGTAGATGTTGATGCTGGATGGCCGAATACTAAAGCGGGATAGTTTATGCTCAGCCGCCCATTTCACTCGAATATTTATTGCCTATCCCATGGACAGAAACTCATACTGCAGGCAACTCTTCTAAAAGAAGAATCTGCTCTCCAAGCATGGGATCGCTGGCAATCTGCCGTTGATATTGAAACTTTAGATTCCTCTTCTTCTGCTCTTTTGCCGCAACTATATCAAAATTTGTTAGCACTGGGTGTACAACATCAGCACATGGCACGGCTGAAGGGGATTTACCGCCGCAATTGGTATGCCAATCAATTACAACTAAACTACCTCTCATCTCTTTTAGCTAAATTAAAGGATCATAAGATTGAGACGATCGTGCTGGGCCAAGCATCTTTCTGTTCTGGTTCAGTTGAAAATTATCGTTCCATCAATAGTTTACATCTGCTGGTGCAACAGAATGAGCTAGAACGGGCAGTTCAACACTTGGTAGAGCTAGATTGGCGGCTTGTTAGTCCGATAACAAAACCATGGATTCACCTCCAGGATCAGCGGCAATTTCCCCTTTATTTACAGGGTCATCTCTTTTGGTGTGAGCCGCAAGACTATACTGACGCTCAAATTTGGCACTACTCAACGCCCTATGGGTGCGATCCCACGGGTTGGCAGCTGAGTGTAACCGATCAGTTTTTAGATCGTTGCGCTCGTACATTCTTTAAGGGTTCTTCCAATCAGATTGAGGGCATAGCTGATGCCATGCTATTGATTCAAAACTCAAGCCAGGATTTAGACTGGAGGCGGTTGATTGCCCAGTCCCAACGGTACAAAATGGTTCTACCAGTTAGAAATATGCTGATTTTATTGCAAGAGGTTCTACAGTGCCCACTACCAAATTGGCTCCTACCTGAACTCAGGCTAATGCCAATCACTCAGCAAGAATGGTTAAACTATAAGGTATTGGCTGGAGATAAAGATGCCTTCTGGAGAGCAAAATTAGTTCAGTCTGTCTCTTCGATCAATCATTTAAAAACACCACTAAGATCATTTTTCCGCTTTGCTTTTCCTGGCAAGCAAGCCTTAAAAAGCTTTTTAAGACCAGTAAGATCGACATTTTAAGTGAACCAATTTGTGAGATTTATATTATTTCTGAATGGAAATATCCTCAACAAGTTCCGAATTCAACCTGCGCTTGGAAGAGCGAGATCGACTTGCCTACTTTGAGCTTTTACATGAAGGTTTTACAAGAGCAGCCCAGGCTGCAGGCTCATTTAAGTACTTTTATAACATTGGCCCCTTTACGGTATGTCTACACTTTGCAGGGAAAGGATTGATTCCTCAAATTACTCCAGCCATCTCCCACTTAAAGGTAGAGCATCTGGCCAATCCTGACCTAACCATTTGTCTCTGGGATACAGTATCAACTAACACCTCATTACCTCTATTGATCAATAGCCTGCAAGAACTCATTCAACTGCATTGGACTGATTATCTCGGACCGCGCAAAGAAATTAAAGGCTATGATGGCGATCGCATCCGTACAAGTTTTCATATTGGCCCCAACATCCTCAGTGCCCTGGATCAAGATCAAAACCTGGCGTGTTACTGGATTGACAATGCCGACAATATACCTTATTGGGAAAGAGGTTCACCCCTGCAAACAATTCTAAACTGGTGGACAACGGCTCATTACCATCAATATATTCACGCGGGTGCCATTGGGACAATTGAAGGTGGAGTATTACTAGCAGGAAAAGGGGGATCGGGCAAATCTTCTACTGCTCTGGCCTGCATTAATAGTCCACTTTTATATGCCAGTGATGATTATTGCCTGGTAACTACTAGCCCCAAGCCTTATGTTTATAGCCTATACAACACGGCAAAGCTAAGGGGAAAAGAAGATTTGGAGCGATTTCCAAATTTAGTACCCTTGATTGATAACTTAGAGCATATAGAACAAGAAAAGTTAATGCTCTTTTTACATCGGCATCATTCTGAGAAGATCGTTAGAGGTTTTCCGATCAAAGCAATATTGGTTCCTCAAGTAACAGGTAAACCTCAGACATATCTACGCACAATTACATCAGGAGCAACCTTAAAAGCTTTAGCACCGAGTACAATTTTTCAGTTAGCTGGTAGCGGAAAGTTGGCATTAACAATTATGTCCAATCTGGTTAAGCAAGTTCCATGTTACTCCCTAGAACTTGGGGTCAACATTGCCCAGATTCCAGAAACAATCTTCCAGTTGCTTGAATCACTAGGAAAACGATAGGTCGAGATACTAATGGGATTATTGCATAGAAATATAATTGATGTACTGGCTCATCTTTCACCATGGCTCATTCCACCCAAAAGGCATTACTACAACGAAACAAATAACGATCGCTGGATTATCGAATACGTATTCCCTGGAAAAGAGGAAGGATATTTTATTGAAGCTGGTGCCGCGAATGGCAAGGATGCTAGTAGTTGTTATATCCTTGAAAAGGAGTTTAGCTGGACTGGGATTTGTGTTGAACCTAATGATTATTTTTTTAACCAGCTTGTTCACAATCGTCCCAACAGCATTTGTGAGAATATCTGTCTCTCCAGTTCTACTAAAACCGTAACCTATATTGAAGGCAGCGAAGATACAGTAAGTCCTTATCTAAGTGGAATTAAATGGAATTTGGAAGAGATTAAATATATGGGCAAAGAGGTCGTCCAGAAAGGAAAAGCAGTTGAGAAGCCAGCAACCACATTAGATGCCCTATTAAAAAAACATAATGCCCCGGCAGTGATTGACTATGCTGCTTTTGATATTGAAGGTAGTGAACTAGACGTTTTAGAGACATTTCCATTTGATGATTATGTATTTCTGGCTTTAAGTATAGAGTTCGACGGTTCAATTTATGCACCAATTTGTCAGTTATTAAAATCTAATGGATACCGGCAGATCAAGAATCCATTTAACCGAGATAAACCATGGGAAATGTACTGGTTACACCATTATGTTCCCTAACACCTTCATACTTTTCATGCAAGTGAATCAATAATTTTTCAAATGCAAGAGAATCCCTTAGTTAGTGTTATTGTTCCTCTTTACAATTATGCTTATTACATTGAGGCTGCACTAAACAGTGTATTTGAACAATCCTATCGTCCGATCGAGGTCATTGTTGTAGATGATGGCTCAACCGACAACAGTGCAGCTATTGTTCGTACTTATCAAGACGTGCGGTATTATTATCAGACTAATCAAAGCGCTGCTGTGGCTCGTAATAACGGAATTGCTGTTGCCAATGGTGAATTTATTGCGTTTTTAGATGCAGATGATCTATGGCACCCTGATAAACTGAGTATCCAGGTTTCCCACATGGTAGCTCATCCTGAAGTTGATATTACAACTACAAATGTATTGAGTTTTCTAGAGCCAGAAACTCAGGTACCCGCTTGGTTTAAGTCCGATCGTGAACTTGGCGAGACAAATGGTATTGTTCCGAGTGCAATGGTTGTTCGCAGAAATATTTTTGATCAAGTTGGAGGGTTTTCGGCAGCACATGTACCCAGTGAAGATACAGAATGGCTCTGCCGAGTTAAAGATGCGGGTATCTCCATAGTGACAATCCCCGAACCCTTGACCCTGAGGAGATTGCACGGTTCTAACCTGACCTGGCAAATGATTTCAACCGCGGCAGCTCGTAGCTTAAGAATTTTTAGAGAATCGATCGCCCGCAAATCCCAAAATCATTAGTTTTATTTAACAAGTATAATTTAAGCAAGATATTTTTCAAAGTTCATGGCACATCCAAGCATTTCCACAATTGTCGTAGTACAAAATGGTGAACGTTATCTATCTGGGGCGATCGAGAGCATCATTAATCAAACTCACCAACCTGACGAAATTATTGTCGTCGATGGCTACTCAAAAGATAATACCGCTGAGGTGGCAAAATCCTATCCTCAGGTTAGTTATATTTGTCAGCGGGGTAGGGGTTTAGCTAATGCACGGAATACTGGTATTGAACATGCAAATGGAGAACTGATTGCATTTCTGGATCATGATGACTATTGGTCGCCAGAAAAATTACAAGTTCAGTTGAATTATTTTATTGACCACCCAAATATTCAGTACAGTTATGCAAATGTTAAGCTATTCCTGGAGCCAGGATCACAATTGCGTCATGGTTTTAGGCAACAACAATTTAATCAAGAGCAAATTGGTCGCACACCAGGCACATTAGTTGCCCGAAAATGTCTTTTCGATATAATAGGTAATTTTAATTCTAGTTTTATGATTGGTTGTGATGTTGACTGGTTTACCCGAGCGAAAGATCTACAAATAGCTGCAGCTTATGTACCCCAAACGCTGCTTTATAAGCGTGTGCATAATTCTAATCTTTCTAGAAATACGAATACCAATAAAAAGGAAGTATTCAAGTTAATCAAACAATCTCTCGATCGTAGACGTAGTTTTATATAAAAATAAAATTTTTACTGGAATTCTATATATCAGGTTGATTTCTATGTTAAAAATCAGACGAGCAGTCTCACTAGTTTGGCAAAGTAGTCCCAGGTGGACTATAACGCATATTGTTATCACTGCTCTACAGAGCCTTCTGCCATTAGTATTGCTTTATATTATCAAGCTAATTGTTGATGATATTGGTTTTAGCCTTAAAACCAGTGATCAAGGGCAATTTTTCAATAAAATTATTTTTTTATTGGCCAGCTCAGGCATTGTTATTGTACTTATAAATTTTAACAGTGTATTTTCTGAAATATCTTCAACAACTTTATCTCAGCGTGTTACAGATTATATGCAAGTTATTCTGTATAAAAAAGCAATTGAAATCGACTTGGAGTCCTATGAAAATCCACAACATCAAGATATTTTAGAACGCGCCAAGTGGGAAGCCCCTCATCGACCGACTCAAATGCTAAATAATTTAACATCGGTCGGACAAAGCAGCATTACCTTGTTTGCTCTAGCAGGGTTACTCATTTCTCTTCATTGGGGACTGCTGATTATATTACTACTTGCATCTATTCCTGCGGCTATCGTGCGATTTCAACAGTCTAAAGCTCTGTACAAGTGGCGCCGATATCAGACCGAGATTGAACGCAAAGCAAATTATCTGGGGCATTTACTGCTGAGCGATCGCCCTGCCAAAGAGATTCGGCTATTTAATTTGGGGCATCTATTTATACAAAGATTCTATAACATCAGGCAACAGCTCTTTGAAGAGAAACTCGCAATTAACACAAAACAAGCAATTGCTCGTCTGATCGTCCAGGCTAGCTCTGGGCTGATCATTTTAGCAAGCTATAGTTATATTATTTTCCAAACAATTCATGGACAGTTTCTATTAGGGGACTTAGTTCTGTATGCCCAGGCTTTTCAAAGGGGTCAAGGGGCACTTAGAGAACTAATCGGAAGTGCAGCAAATTTGCACGAAAATAATCTCTTTCTAGCTGATCTGTTTGAATTTTTAGGTCTCCAGAGTACAATGTCTACTCCAGCTCATCCCAAAACTTTTCCAGATCCAATCCGGGAAGGGATTGTTTTTAAGGATGTGAGTTTTTACTATCGTAATTCCTATCGCCATGCTATCAGAGAAGTCAATCTCCATATTGCACCTGGGGAAGTTGTAGCTCTGGTTGGGGAAAATGGATCTGGCAAAAGCACAATGGTTAAGCTTTTGTGTCGTCTTTACGATGTCACTGATGGTAGTATTACAGTTGATGGAATTAATTTAAAGAACTTCTCTATAACTGATTTACATCGTCATATCAGTATAATTTTTCAAGACTTTACTCATTATCAGCTTACTGCAGAAGACAATATATGGCTGGGAAATATAGATCTTCCAGTAAGCACGGAGCGAATCGCCAAAGCTGCTCAACAGGCAGGTGCTGATACAACGATCCAAAATTTGCCCCAGGGATATAAAACCCTATTGGGCAAGTGGTTCCAAGGTGGAGAAGAACTCAGTGGAGGCCAATGGCAGAAAATTGCCCTCGCCCGCGCATTTCTCAAAGATGCCCAAATCATCGTGCTAGATGAACCAACCAGTGCATTAGATGCCCATGCCGAAGCTGAAATTTTTCAAAAGTTTAGAGATTTAATGCGAAATCGTACTACACTTCTGATAACTCATCGCCTCGCCACGATAAAAATGGCGGACCGGATATATTTCATAGATCAAGGCCAGATAGTTGAAAGCGGTAACCACGCTCAATTAATGAATTTAAGGGGTAAATACGCCCACATGTTTGAAACCCAGGCTAAAAATTATCAATGATGCTTCCTTCCACTGAAATATCAATTTTACTTGCCTGTATTCGCTTTTATTTAGGGACGATTACTGTCGATGAGCTTAAAGTTGTATTGACAGAAACACTGGACTGGAAAACTTTGATTCAAACCTCGATCGACCAGGGAGTAATGCCAATTCTGTACGAGAGCCTTAAAGCAATCGAAGAGCAACATATACCACCAACAGTTATAGTACAACTGCAAACTCTTAACCGAATGAATGGCTTAAATAACATTTCTAGTTTGCAGGAATTATTAAAAATATTAGCTGCTTTAAAACAAGATAATATCGACGCAATTCCCTTTAAAGGACCAATTTTGGCATCCTATGCCTATGGTAATGTAGCCCTGCGTCAATATAATGACCTTGACATCCTGGTAAAGCCGCAAGATTTCTGGCGAGCAAAGGCTGTGTTAATGACCTTGGGCTATAGAACTAACCTGGCCCAACAGGAAGAATTTGACATGATCACTTTTGTTCGCCAAATTACGCTATCCCGGAGTTCTAAAGATGCTGAGATGTTCAATCGACAATTTCAATCTTCTTTACTGCATAGCAATCTGGAGCGAAGTATTGACTTACATTGGGGTATTATTCCAAGAAGAATCTTAGACGTAAATCGTCTGGAACGATTTTGGCAGCATCTCACAGTGATCGAATTAAATAATCAGCCTATACAGACATTTTCGCCTGAAATAACTCTGATTATTCAGTGCTTGAACATCGCAAAAGAGAGTTTAACTGGGCGCTCTTTGAAGCAGATTTGTGATATTGTTCAAATCATTAAAGCCTACCCCGCTATTGATTGGCATCTATTTCTACAAATTACCTCAGAGTTACGAACCTTTAAGTTATGTCTACTTTGGCTAGGCGTTATCCATGAACTCGTCGCATTGCCTTTACCCGATATAGTAATGTATCATATTGGGAAGAAAACCAAAATTGAGAAGTATATTTTTAATTCTAAACCTGGGATTTCAAAAAATTCTTTCCATGATATCTGGATGAGATATATCAATCAAATTGAAGCCCTCGATCGCTGGATTGACGGCATTTACATTACTGCATATCTAATAAAATGTGTGACTTTAAAGCTGCTACCAACCAGGATTTCTGAGACGATTAGTATGGAGAGTATACATGGATCATTATGATAATGATAATACTAATGATCTGACCATAAGTGAATTTAAGCTAGCTAATGCTTGGCAACTTAGAGGTAATTTTGATAATGCCTTTTCCCACTACCAGGAAGCTTTAAGGTTACGTCCTGACTATATGCCTGCTTATCAGCAGCTTGGCAATTTGATGTTGAAGCAACGTCGCTACGAAGAAGCGCTAGATTACTACGATCGAGCTTTAGCACTTGATTTTGAGGCAACAGATCTTTCTTTTTACTATCAATGTCTAGGGTTAAAAAAGCAAACTCCGCAACCTGAAGTTAAACCCGAAAAAATGTTATTCCAGTCTGATAAATTAAATTCAAAAATACCAGGCAAGCTCAATTTTGGAACGCAAAGAGTTTTTGGATTCCATCGTAGTGGTTGGAAATTTGCTATTCAGTCTCTCAGCCCTTTACACAATCCCGATGGTATTCTGTTTGATGGCTGCCTAGAAAACAATTTTTTATTTCTTCACAATCGTAATGGTAAGCGATCGCCCCGAATACTGGCAAAAATGCAAGCGGACGGCGTATTTGAAAAACTAGCAACATCCGAAGAAAAAGGAATTGTTCCATACCAAGAGCCATGGGTAGGATTTTTGCATAATCCTCCTTCTATGCCCATCTGGTTCAACTATCAAAAATCTCCCCAAAAGCTTTTTGAAAAGGACATTTGGCAGGACAGCCTAAAGCACTGCATCGGACTCTTTGCGCTTTCTAATTACTATGGAAACTGGTTGAGAGAACAGACCGGCAAGCCTGTCTCAGTCTTAATTCATCCCACCGAGATCCCTGAGCAACAATTTGATTTCCAGCGTTTTCTTAGCAATCCATCTAAAAAAGTTGTACAGATTGGTTGGTGGCTGCGAAAGCTCCATTCCATTTATCAGCTGCCTCTGGCTCAAAATAACCCACTCGGCTATGAAAAAGTTAGATTAGGCTTTTTGTTTGACTCCGCCGAATCCGTTTTTACCCAATTAATGAAAGCTGAGGCAAGGATTTATAGGATAACAGTTGATGAAGCATATTTAGCTAATACAACTGTGATTAAACATATTCCTGATCATGCCTATGATGACTTGTTGGCTGAGAACATCGCCTTTGTGGATTTATATGATTCCAGTGCAAACAATGCCATTATCGAATGCATTGCCCGCGCAACCCCCCTGCTAGTTAACCCTCTACCGGCTGTAGTAGAATATTTGGGGGAAGACTATCCTATGTACTTCCACACTTTGGAAGAGGCAGCAGCAAAGGCATTAGATACATCGCTCATTCTTGAAACTCATGAATATTTAAAATCCTGCGAAACTCGGCAGAAGCTTAGGGCAGAATATTTTCTAAATAGCTTCAGCGACAGTCATATATATAAGAGTATTTAGTCCTCAAATCTATGGCAATGTAAAATGGCACTTTCTAAACTTGCAAAATTGTATGCAAAGCATCCTGAGTTTTATAGGCTCCACCTTCAAAAATATAATCAAGCGATCGCACCATTTTTACTAATTTCGGCTGAGCCGCTAATTATCTATACTCCTTCTACTTTAGTAGAACTACTTTATGCATCTTTAGAGCCAATATACAATCATCTACAAGATGAATCTGCTTACTTTCTCAAGTCCTGGTATTGGGATATGGAAACTCCTAGTGATGTTGAGGAATTAAAAAATCTTGAAAATATTCACATTAACAAATATCCTAAACATCAATTCATTCATCTTTGTAATACATTGCCACAGCAAGAGATTTTCCTGAAATACAAATTGAAGGCGCTCTTTTGTAATCAAAATTGTTTAATTGACGATAGTATCTTCCGGCCAATTAGCTCTATTGCTAAAGTATTCGATGCTATCTATGATGCCAAGTTAACTGCATTTAAAAGACATTATTTAGCCCAGAAGATTGATAGTATTGCTTTTATTTACTATTATAATCCTTTGGTGGATTCAGCTACTTATCAAGAAGTTAAATCTTTATTTCCCCAGGCTCACTACTTCAACGAGAATTTAGCCGAAAAGGGTTATGTCCTTCTGAGTCCAGAAAGGGTGAATGAGTGCCTTAATCTTTGTCGGGTCGGCCTGTGCTTATCCAGTGTTGAAGGTGCGATGTACGCTAGCATTCAATACCTGCTCAGTGGACTACCTGTTGTCTCGACCCAAAGTAAAGGCGGGCGAGATGTTTTCTTTGATCCTGAATACACCTTAATTGTCGATGATGATCCTGATGTCGTTAAAGAGGGTGTAGATGAAATGATTCGTCGTAATATCCCGCCCGAAACAATTCGTTCTAAGGTCTTAGACAAGATCCGAGAACATCGCCTGGTATTGATTCAATTAGTTCAAAGCATTTACGATCGCGAAAACGTCGATCGAGATTTTTCTCAAGAGTGGGAGCAGATTTTTACAAACAAATTGATAAAACTACAATCTCCCCAGGAAGTAATTAAGCAACTTGAATTAGCCAGGCCATCTCATGCCCCCTGACTATCCTCTCGTCAGCGTCATAATCCCCGTTTATAATCGCGATCGCTATTTAGCGGAAGCAATTGAAAGTGTGCTTTACCAATCCTATCCGGCGATCGAACTGATTGTCGTTGATGATGGATCGAGTGATCGCAGTGCTGAAGTTGCTCAACGCTATCCTCTCACCTATGTTTACCAATCCAATCAAGGGATTAGTGCGGCCAGAAACGCTGGAGTCGCCCTAGCAAAGGGGAAATTTATTGCTTTTCTTGACTCAGATGATATTTGGGTGATGAATAAGCTCTCTAAACAGATAGAATTTTTTGCGGCTGATCCTGACCTGGAAGCAGCCTTTGGCCATGCTCAACAGTTCTATAGCCCAGAGTTGGATGAAAGCCTTCGTCAACAGATCAAATGCCACGCTCAACCCATCCCTGCTTATCTGGCAACTGCAATGTTAATCAAGCATGAAGCTTTTTTACGAATTGGACCCTACGATACTAATTTAAGAACCAGCATTGATATTAATTGGTATATTTTAGCAATCGAAAATAAATTGCGACATCTTATGCTTCCTGATGTGGTTTACTATAGGCGACTCCATGCTACAAACAATGGTTTAGTTGAACACCAACATCGGAACCATTTTTTACACTTACTTAAAGCCAAGCTAGATCGCCAACGCGCACAACAGTCCGCTAAGCTTCTGGATTTCTAATATGCTTACTCAGCATTAACCCCAGCTTCAGGCAAATCGCAAAAATGTATTGTTAACGTTCGAGTTCGCCATTGCAAAGATGTCTGGGTTAGCAATATTACCAACTTTAAGACTGTGCTTAAAGCCATGTGTGGGGTAGAGGCATAATCTCGGTTTTCAAATCTTTTACACAGTTTCTAATAACACCCGCAGAAGCTGGGATCTCAGCAATGCCCAAACAATCCTTGGCTATCAACCTGAAGACCATGCTGAAAATTTGTTGATATCCAAACCAATACCCTAGAGCGTTGCCCTTAACCGACGCTCAAAGTAACGTCCTAGCCAGGCGATCGGTAAACTCATCGCTAAATAGAGCAACAGGGCCAGTCCAAACAGGGGGAGAGGATTACTGCTATTGCGAATCGTCCAGAACTGCATCACTGAAGTTAAATCCATACCGGCAATGACACTGACGATCGCCGAGTCTTTCAGCATGTAAATAAAATCGTTGACCAGGGGGGGAATCATCAATGGGATCGCCTGGGGCAGGATAATGCGGGTAAAACTCTGCTCGCCCGTCAGTCCCAGGGAAAGAGCCGCCTCATTCTGACCCCGATCGACAGACGCTAACCCGGCCCGGAACACTTCTGACTCGTAGGCAGCATAGTTAAGGGCAAGACTAGCAATTCCGGCCACCCAGGCATTGACCAGTTCCGACAAATCAAACTGCACCAGCATTGCCCCCACCCCGTAGTAGAGCAGCAGGATCTGCGTCAGAATTGGGGTTCCCCGCACAACTTCAATAAAAAATCGGGCCGGAGCCTGTAGCCAGACAAATCGGGAAGCAGAGAGCAGAGCCAGCACTAAACCCAGGATCAGGGCCAGGGGGAAGGAGACCCCACAGTAGATCAGAGTATTCAGCGCCCCCCGCAGGAAGTCTGGCAGAGCGGAGAAAACCAGTTGCATAGGCTTCAGGTAATGCCAATTTCTGCCTGTTGATCATTCCACATTTTCCAGCGTTCGTAAATAGATTTGAGCGTACCATCCTTTTTCAGGATGGCCAGGGCCTGGTTAATTTCACCCTGTAGCGTTGCCCCTTTAGGGTCAGTTTTACGGAAAGCAATCACGTAATTGTTGAGGAAATCGGGTTTACCGGCCAGTTTCAGGGCTGAATCGGCAGTTCCTCCCGGACCGCTACCCAACACATAGTAAGCAACGATCGGCAAATCAATAAACGCCGCATCCACCCGCTTCAGTCTCAGGTCATCCAGATAGCCCGTCCCCTCATAGGCTTTGGTTGTAATTTTGCTGTCACTTCGGAGGATTTCCTCAGCTTTGTAGCCCGCTCCTGTCCCCACAGTCATTCCAGCTAGATTTTTGATTGTAAAGTCACTGTTGCCATCAATGTCCTTAAATCGGGGATCATCGGTTCTAACGACAATTTGCAGGCCATAGCGGTAGTAGGGTTCAGAAAAAATTTGGGTTTGCTCCCGATCGGTGCTAACTTCCCAGCCGTTCATGATCATGTCAAACTTACTGGCTCCCAGGGCAGCGGCTAATTGGGGATAGCTGGTTTGAACCAGGGTAGATCGTACATCCATTAACTTAGCGATCGCTGCGGCAATTTCCACTTCAAACCCAATCAGTTGCCCCGGATTATCAGGTGCATAAAACACGAAAGGGGCCCCACCCGAGGATTCTGCTCCCCATTGCAACATCCCCGCAGACATCAGCCCGGTACTGGGAACCTGAGCCGCCTGAGAAGAACCATCATCTGGGTTTGACACATTACCGGCGCAGCTCACCAGCATTGACTTGAGACCACCCGCAACCAGAATTACTCCTGCAGTTTGTCCTGCAGTTGTCAAAAATTTACGTCTTTTCATCAAAACTCACCTTAGGTTGATACCCAACTTGACCCGATTATCCCCAAACCAGTGCAGGCAGAGTGTTACACATTTGACCCATATTAGGTAAAAACTTCCCTCAGGTCAAAATAATTCTCTTTAAATTAGCCATTTCAGCAGTTTTGAGGGCCTAGTCACGATCGCAAGGTTCAGGGACTAAAGTTCATCAGATTGACACAGGCTTGTCTCAACCGGGCCATAAAACCTTTCTAAGATACTGAAAAATCACTTCAATCAACCAGCTAACCACTATGGCAACCCTTTATTCTCCCGCCCCCTCCCAGCAGATTGAAATCCCCGCCTCCCCGATGTTCGGACTCAGTCCAGTTTCGCTCACCCTTACCAGTGATCTGGGGGCAGCAGCTATCCTGGCTATTCTCATGGTGACGATCGCAGCCAGTCTGATGGCGATCGGGGGTAACTACCGCACAGTTAATAAATCCTCCTTTGCCAAGCCGCAGCCAGAGGGGTTAGGAACAACAGCTGAGTGAGGTGATCAGTGAGTGAGGTGATCTGCATTACATCCCACCTTTGGACCCATCACTGCATTGCCCGGATCGCTTTGCCATATTACTGGGTAGTTCAACCCATGGAGTGAGCCATCTGGCAGGAGTCGATCATGCAGTTGTTGGAAATTCTTCAGACCATTCAATCAACCCGCACCATGACCACAGAACAGGAAAACCTGCTCAAAACCTTGATCTGGTCTCCCGACATCGATCGTAAGGAACTAGATCTCCTGTTTGAGTTAATGCAACAATTACTAAATAACGAAATTGTTTCGGCTTAATCAATGCTGCAGCAGCGGATTTTGCAATTCAATAGCGATCGCGACCTGCTAGTGTTTAACCACAAATATGAGCGGATGAGTGCAAAAATTAGTTGCGGGTCGATATCCACCCCTACCCCACGGGCCTCATACTTCTGCGCTACCAACTCCTGCAAACGTGAACATCAAAGCCCAGATTCAGGCGGTAACGGGGGTGAAACAAATTGAACTGGCTGAAAAAAATATCAACGACTATGATATCCTCAATTTTTGAGCCACAACTCCCACCGTGGCATAGTAAATTGCCCAGGCTAACGGGTCATCTGCCAATTGTCCATAACGGTCCAGATCTAGCTCAGTGACTTTGCCCGTTTCCAGGTAGGTTTGGGCCAGTTGCTGTGTAGACATTTTCATCAATTTGGCAATTCCTGACCCCCCATTGGCAAGATGGGCATCGCTGTCTACGCTAACCAGCTCTAAATCAAATTTCTGCAACAATCCCGGTAACTTCACCCCAAATTCATGATCCAGCCCGCGATCGGCAAACACCTGGATCACCGCTTGATTAACGCGATCGAAGGACTGACCTGAGGCTGTAGTTGAATCGGCCGATCGTGTTGCTCCGAAGTCTGGTTCCTCCAGCACAAGCCATCCCCCCGGCTTAAGCCAACTGAACAACTGGGTTAACACAGCCTCAACGTCTGGAATGTGAATTAAAACGTAGCGGACATGAATCAGGTCGAACGTGCCTGGTGCAAAAGCAGCCTGACGAACATCTCCTGAGATAATTTCAACATTGGGCAGGGTAAGAGTCTGAATAAAACGGGTATCGAGATCCACCGCTGTAACTTTTCCCCCCGGTCCGACCCTGGTTGCCAACCATTGGGTGATCGATCCAGCCCCCGCTCCCACTTCCAAACAGCACCAGTTTGCCGAAACCCCAGTTGATCGCAACCGTTGCTCTGTAGCTGGGTCAAAAGCCCGTTCCAGGGTCTGCAACCGTTCTAACTCACTGAAATGCTGGGAAGAAGAGAAAATATACTCAGCCATGTTATCAAAGTTGATTGTCGTTATTCAGCTTCAAGCATCGGTCTGGTTCTAAAACTGGTCTGGATTTAAACCTAGCTCTCGTAATTTTTCCGCCAGTCGATCGCCCCGCTGCCGTTCTTCCTCCAGAAGTTTCTCAGTTTGTTCTGCTCGTTGTCGTTCCTGTTCTGCTCGTTGTCGTTCCTGTTCTGCTAGTGTGTTCAGTTGAGTGAGGGTATAAAAAGGGACACCATTCGGCTGGAAAATTTCCAGTTCTTCTCCTCCTAAAACAAACCGAATCCCCAACCGGGGACTGACCCACTGGTGCAGAATAAAAATGGGTTGGAGGCGGTTCCCCTGGCGCAGATAGCCTTGAAATTGATTGCGCTCCGGGTCATAAATGTAGTATTCCTCTACCCCGTAGTCTTCGTAAAACTGGAATTTTTCTGCCATGCCTGCACGGGTGTTACTGGGGGAAAGGATTTCAAATACCACCTGGGGTGGAATGTTATTTTCTTCCCACTGTTTGTAAGAGCCGCGGTAGCCCTTTGGTCGCCCAAACACCACCATGGCATCGGGGGCAACCCGTTTCAAGCTACCTTCACTGGGATACCAGAGCAAATCTCCGGCAACGAAGACGTTCTGATCCTCAGCAAACATTAACTCCAGGTTTTCTTTAATTTTGACGATCCAGTTAAATTGCCACGTATTATCTGCCATCGGTTGACCGTCGCTGTCAGGATAGACCAACTCAGGCAAGGACTCAGATTGGACCATGAATCGACCCTCGCAGGTTCAACTGTTCTGATTTTAGTGCGATCGTCACCTGCGGTAGGATTGATCAGCCTGTACAGCAGTGGACGCGAGTTGAATATGCAGCAGTACCGAATTACTCTTTTGCCTGGGGATGGGATTGGCCCGGAAATTATGGCGGTGGCCGTAGATGTGCTCAAAGCCGTGGCCAGCCAGTTTAATCTGGAGTTTGTCTTTCAGTCAGCCCTGATTGGTGGCGCGGCGATCGACGCTGTGGGAGAACCCTTACCCCAAGAAACCCTGGCAACCTGTCAAAACAGTGAGGCGGTGTTGCTGGCGGCGATCGGTGGGCCCAAGTGGGATACCTTACCCCGACATCTACGACCGGAAACGGGATTGCTGGGTCTGCGGGCGGGACTGCAACTCTTTGCCAATCTGCGTCCGGCCAAAATTCTACCTCAGCTCATCGATGCCTCCAGCCTGAAACCCGAAGTGGTCAGCGGGGTGGATCTGATGGTGGTGCGAGAGTTGACCGGCGGTATTTATTTTGGCCAACCCAGGGGCATTTTTGCCACAGAGACTGGCGAAAAGCGGGGGGTCAATACCATGGCCTACAGTGAGTCTGAAATTGAGCGGATTGGCCGGGTGGCCTTTGAAACTGCCCGTAAACGCGGGGGAAAACTGTGCTCCGTCGATAAAGCGAATGTGCTGGAAGTTTCTCAGTTATGGCGCGATCGCCTCAACCAGTTGAGCAGCGAATATGCCGATGTAGAACTGACCCACCTCTATGTCGATAATGCAGCCATGCAGTTGGTGCGCGCTCCCCGCCAATTTGACACGATCGTCACTGGTAATTTGTTTGGCGATATTCTGTCTGATATTGCCGCGATGCTGACTGGCAGTATTGGCATGCTACCCTCCGCTAGCCTGGGCAGTGCCGCCCCCGGACTATTTGAACCCGTGCATGGTTCGGCTCCCGATATTGCGGGCCAGGACAAAGCAAATCCCCTGGCCATGGTGCTCAGTGCGGCGATGATGCTGCGGTATGCCCTTAATCAACCCGTGGCAGCGGATCGAATTGAACAGGCTGTTTTACAGGTCTTAGACCAGGGCGATCGCACCCCCGATATTATGTCCCCCGGCATGAATCCCCTTGGCTGCCAGGGAATGGGAGAAGCACTGCTGCAGGCCTTGTCCAGAGCAGCTTAGACCCAGCAGAGTAGAAATTTCTCCAAGCCGATTTGCATAAAAGGGCTAGCTGGAACCAACTAAACTATGTCATAACGCTGAACCACAGCGGATGTGTAATGATACCTGGATTAAAATGAACCCATGAGCCAAGCAGCGACTTACGTTCAGCATCAAGAAGCCACCTCAACAGTAGGCTCAATCTTTGCTCAGCCAACGGGGGATGCTTTACTTACTGCAGCCCGGACGATTTACGATAGCTACTGTCAGACTCACAATGAAGCACAACGTCCCCTGGGTGTCGCGATCGATCGGCAAACCCAGCGGGGTCACCTGATCTTTACTGGTAAACCTGTGCTGTTGCCCAGAGAGTTATTTGTTTCAGTTGATGAACTAGAAAAGGCTGAGGAATCATAGTTGAATTTTTAGTTTTTTGCCTGGGTGCTGCGATCGGTAGCTTTCTGAACGTGGTGGTGTACCGATTGCCGGAAGGGATGTCCTTGCTTTATCCCCCTTCCCGATGTCCCTATTGCTTTAAGACCCTCAAACCCTACGAAAACCTGCCCATTGTCGGTTGGCTAGCCCTGCGGGGACGCTGTAGCCATTGCCGGAGCAAAATTTCTTACCGCTATCCACTGGTGGAGGCCGTAACCGCCGGGTTGTTTCTGATCATTTTTGGGCAGTTTGGCTGGACCTGGCAGACTCCCGCCTACTGGCTGTTTTTTAGCTGGCTGCTTGCCCTTTCCCTGATCGATCTGGATACGTTTACGTTGCCCCATGCCCTCACGAGTTCTGGTGTGATCATGGGTCTGGTGGTACAGCTCTGGTTTGGGCTGGTCTCCGCTGATCCCTTCTCCACAACCCTATCCTTACTGCTCCAGTCGATTTTGGGGGCGGTACTGGGATTATGGTTATTTGACCTGATTCGGATTCTGGGACTGGTAGCCCTGGGACAGGAAGCGATGGGCGGGGGGGATAGCAAACTGGTGGCCATGATCGGGGCCTGGTTGGGATGGAAGCTGATGCTGCTGGCGGCCTTTCTCGGCTGCGCGATCGGAGCCTTTATGGGGGGAGCCGCGATCGCCCTTGGCCTGTTAAGCCGTCGTCAACCCATCCCCTTTGGCCCCTTTCTGGCTGTGGGAGGAGCGATCGCCACCCTTTACGGTGAAACGATTCTCAAGGCTTACCTGAGCTGGCTGGGGTTAGCTTCCTAGTCCGAACCCTAACTGAGGGATAAGGCTCAAACCGAGGCTGATCAGAGTGCCCAGCAGCAAAATCATTCCGCTGAGGGAACTGATTGCAAAGCCGATCCCCCGTTTTTCGACTGCACTATAGTAACCCCAGGCATAGAGAATTCGTCCCACCACCCAGATGCTTCCCAGTCCAGCCCCCCAGACGGGACTAACGTAAAAGCTGAACAGCCAGAGACCCGGTAGAAATAACACCAGTTGCTCTAAGGTATTTTGTTGCACCCGCAATACCCTTTCAAAGTTGGGGTCGCCAGTCATTTGGGGAACAGGAACTTTATATTTGGCCCGTGCCCGTCCCACATTAATCGTCAGAGTCAGGTAAACCAGGAGCGCAAAAACAGTAACCAGGCTGGGCCAGGGAGACATAGCTAATCCTATCCTGTGAGAATAAAGAGATCTTTTCGATCATAGACGGCCCTGTTCAGCCCGACCAGAAAATTCCCTCGCTGAACCCACCGGATCGGAGCCAATTGCAGGAGTCTAATGGGTTGACCAACGCTACAGTTGATCCGCATCACCCTGAACCACTCTCAGGATCACCGCCAGCCTGGATATTCAACACTGCTTCTGGCATTGGTTTGACAGAGACTAGAACCATCGAAGTTATGGAATTCGAGTTCAAAACAAGGCAAAGTTTCTGAAATCAGGGGCAACCGGGTGATCACCTGAATGCTTCTATAATTTAACTTTGTCAAGATTAACTAAACTCTGTCAAGGCTGTGTGAGGAAAACTATGCGTTCTGTTCTGTTCACCATCACTTCTATCGCTTGCGTCGGAACCTGGTTTGCCCCCCTGCATGCCTCCTCCTCAGCCCTGGCTAAAGAAGTCACCCCAACCAAAGAAGCCGTGTGTCCCTACCTTTACCAAACGGGTAATACCAATACCTCCAGTACCAAAGCAACCTACGACTCTAAGTCCAAAACCCTGAATATTGAGGTTGACCGCTCGGTTCCAGACATGTTCTGGCCGATCGCCGAGTCGATGACCAAGGATAGTGTGGATAAAATTTTAGATAAATGCCCCAGTATTAGCTTAGTTAAAGTTAACTTTCAGTCCGGGCAAACCCTGATGAGAAAGCGTTAATGGGAGGGTCAATCCCTACCCTATGGTTGGGCCAAACTTTCCCGCCCGTGGGGTTGGAGCAAATCCCTAGGGTCAGGCCCGAGGGGAATAATTCCACCGGGATTGAGGGGAAAGAGATTACCGTAATAATCCCGTTTGACGCTTTCTAGATCACAGGTTGCAGCCACACCGGGCAATTGATAGAGATCCCGCAGGTAGGGCCCCAGGTAGGGATAGTCTGCAATGCGGCGACGGTTACACTTAAATAAACCATAATAGACCGCATCAAAGCGAAATAGGGTGGTAAATAAGCGCACATCCGCCAGGGTGATCCGATCGCCACAGAGATAGCGACGGCTGGCCAGGACGGTGTCAATTTCATCTAATACTGTAAATAATTCCCGGCAGGCTTGCTCATAGGCCGCTTGAGTCTGGGCAAACCCACAGCGATAAACCCCATTATTGACAGCAGGATAAATTTTCTCATTCCAGCGATCGAGGCAATCCTGTAAATCTGCAGGAGCGAGATCCAGATCGGGATGGCGGGCAAAGGCGTTGAATTGAGCATTCAGTTGCACGATTATCTCGGCGCTTTCATTGTTAACAATGGTCTGGGTCTCGCTATCCCACAGGACAGGCACAGTAGAGCGACCCCTATAGCCAGGTTGGGCCCGTTGATAAATATCTGCCAGGGTGCGGCACTCCCCCTCCGCTTGCTGTAAAACCCATCCGCCTGCCAAGGGATCGGGCTGCACAATCACGATGGGAATCGCGTCTTCCAGTCCTTTCAAGGCTCGCACCACCAGCGTCCGATGGGCCCAGGGGCACCCCATACCGACGTAAAGGTGATAGCGGCCCGCCGCGGCAGGATAGGGGCTCTCTGGAACTGGATCAATGCTCTGGCGAAACTGGCTGGGAGGACGAATATATTCTCCCAAAGCATTGCGGGGCGCAATCTGGCTCATCATGGTTTGCCACAGTGTGGTCCAGACAAATTTGCCGGTTTGAATAATGAGCCTGGGGGGGAGTTTTTTTCCCTTTTTCATCCTGATATCCTCTGTCTCTGAATCCTGGGCAAAAGTTTATAGCAGATATAAAAATTTCAGGAGGGCGACCGTCAGGTCAATGAGGGGCCGGTCCAATTGGGACTGTTGGAACTCTTCGGCGGGGTCAGCGGCACAATTTCCTGGGCAAAGGATTGAGACAGGGGAGCCATCTGATGTTAATTTTAGTAACGTTAGCTGAGTCGAGTCTGTGCTACTATGCGTGTCCTGCGATCCTGTCTGCTAGTCAGTCTATTGACTTGCTGTTTGTTTACTCTATCGTTCTTTAACCTTTCGTTCTTTAACCTTTCCCCTCTAGCTGCCTGGGGAGCAAGTTCCTCTGCGATTCGCAGCTTTGCTGAGGTCAAAGCCCTGGGCAAGAACCTGGCTGGCCAAAATTTAGAACAGGTCGAGTTTGGCGATGCCCGCCTGAGTGGCGCAAATCTGAGTGGTGCAAATTTGCGGGGAGCCGTATTTAATGCAGCAGTGCTGACGGGCGCTAACCTTCAGGGAGTCAACTTCAGCGATGGGATTGGCTATTTGTGCGACTTTTCCGACGCTGATCTGGAAAATGCGGTTCTGGATTCGGCCATGTTGTTAAAGTCTGAGTTTAAGGGAGCCAAGATCAATGGAGCTGATTTTAGCTTTGCCCTGCTCGATCGTCCCCAGGTTTTACAGCTTTGTGAATATGCTAGCGGTGTCAATCCCACAACGGGTGTTTCCACTCGCGAATCCCTCGGCTGTCCCTAAAGCTTGGGGGCGTTTGAAAAGGGATGGGGGGAGGATAGAGGGAATATTTTATGATTGAGTGTGTCCAGCGGTTTGCCCACTCCCTTTGAACTGTGCATGGTAGATCTGACGTTGATTGTCCCCCTTCCCCCAGACTTATTACCCCATTTGCTGCTGGGATTTCAGTTCACCTCCCCCGGTGCTTCCTTTAACCTGGGCCCCCTCACCCTGCGCTGGTATGGTTTGCTGATTGCCCTGGCGGTATTGATCGGGTTATCGCTCTCCCAGCAATTGGCTAGGCTGCGGCGGGTAGATCCAGAACTGATTGCCGACCTGGTGATCTGGCTGGTGGTGGGTGCCATCCCCTTTGCCCGGCTTTATTACGTGGCTTTTCAGTGGCCGTTTTACAGTCAACATCCAGACCAAATTATCCAGATCTGGCGGGGCGGAATTGCCATTCATGGGGCGATTTTAGGGGGGCTTCTGGCAGCCTTAATTTTCAGCCGCTTGAAGCGGGTTTCTTTCTGGCAGTTGGCGGATTTGATTGCTCCTTCCCTGATTCTGGGCCAGGCGATCGGACGCTGGGGCAATTTTTTCAATTCCGAGGCATTTGGAGATCCGACGGATTTACCCTGGAAACTTTATATCTCTCCAGAACACCGTCCCGCCCCATTTCGCAATTTTGCCTACTTTCATCCCACTTTTCTGTACGAATCCCTCTGGAATGTGATGGTGTTTGGGCTGCTGCTCACCCTCTTTTTCCGGTTTCCCCAACTCAAGCGCGGGACGCTGTTTCTCACCTATGCGATCGCCTACAGTTGTGGCCGGTTGTGGATCGAGGGTTTACGCACCGATAGCCTGATGCTCGGGCCGCTACGGATTGCTCAGGTGGTGAGTCTAGTCAGTATTGGGCTGGGAGCGATCGGTTTGTTCTGGCTGTATTATCTCGATCGGCCCCTGCCGGATGTGCAGGAATCCACGGTCAGCAATCAGAGTAATTAAATGGGTTGCTGCTGAGTAATACAGTGAAATGCTCCCCCACCGGCCAGGATCGCTTTGGCGGAACAACCCACAGTCCGACGATTTGGGAAAAACTGGGCGATCGTTGCTACGGCGATCTGATCAAACACTGAACTATAGGTGGGGACAACGACGGTGCGATTGCCAATGTAGAAGTTCATATAGCTGGCGGGCATCAATGCTCCTGCATTATCGAGGATGGCACCGGGGGAAGGGACAGTGCAGACCTGGAGGGGGCGATGGCTTGCATCGGTAAAGGATTTTAGATCGGCTTCAATCTGTCTCATCACCGCGTAATTTGGATCATCCTGAGATTGGGGAGCCATACACAGCACCACACCGGGAGCAACAAAGCGGGCCAGGGTATCAATGTGGCCATCGGTATGGTCATTGAGTAACCCTTCTTCTAGCCAGAGAACTTTTTTAACCCCCAGGGCAGCCTTTAAGGCGGTTTCTAGCTCGAACTCGGTCTGTCCAGGATTGCGATTGGGATTGAGTAAACACTGGCGGGTGGTCAGACAGGTTCCTGCTCCATCAACTTCTAAAGCACCCCCTTCGGCAATGAGGGGAATTGTAAAGTCTGGTAGCCCCGTACTTTTGGCAATTCGTTCCCCCACCTGCTCATCCCCAGGCAGTTCATACTTCTGTCCCCAGCCATTGAACTGAAACCGTACCGTTGCCCCTGTACCCGCTGCACTGGTCAGAAAAATGGGTCCCGTATCCCGCAGCCAGATATCGCCAAAGGGCAGAAGATGAAACCGGGCAGGCACTTCCTCTAATAATTGGCTCGCCAGTTCTTTCCCCGCCTGATCCAGGACAAGAATTTCGAGCTGTTCCCCTCTGGGGGTGGCGGTGCTGGGATCGACATCTGCGATCGCCCGGCATAACTGGACAAACTCAGCCTGAGCCGCTGCTAAATTTTCTTGCCAGAGCTCAGCATGGCTGGGAAAGGCTAGCCAGCAAGCCCGGTGAGGTTGCCACTCGGCGGGTTGGAAGTAACCGCGATCAGCAGGAGAAGAAGTCATAGTCATGCATGCCCGCAAAACGTTGGCCATTCCTATCCTATATCGGTCACGAGAGCAGCCAGGAAAAGAGAGAGTTCATTGACCCGTTAACCCGCAGAATGAAGGTTGCGATCGCCCAGTTGCCACCGTTCACAACCTACTCATGGCAAAGGAGATCAGGTGAAGATAGAACTCGACTCGGCGGGACCGTAAAAAATAGAGCCCAGTTCAATAATCAGTTTGTGGATATCAGCGACCTGCTCCAACTGGTAGTGCAGGGTGGTGAGCCAGCTAATCAGCATTTCCAGCCGCAGATCCCGTTCAAGGTTGTTCATAGTCTTGTTTTTCAATCCTCCTCAATTCTTCAGTAGGCGATCGCCATGTTTTTACTAGTGATTTAGAACATACTCTCAGTACAGTACAAAAAGGTTTTAAAAAACAATAAAGCAAATCGATAAGCAAATCCCCTAACAGTATAATTTGAAATCATAATCTCTTTGGAGAAAATCTATTAGATGGGTGTTGCATTCCTTGTTCAAGTGTGGATTGGAGAATTCCTTATGCGAATGAATTTGCATGGTATTGCTAGCATCTCGAAAACGGCGCTTGTATTCTCATTAATGGCAGCCACTCCTTTATTGGTCGCTACTCCCCAAGGGGCAGCAAGGGCTGAAGATGCTCGGCTGTCTCCTGCTGAAGCCCAAAATTTAGGTGGTCCGCGTGCAATGCCAGCACTTGGAAGTGGAGAATACGGTACTGACGTTGATAATGAGAACAACGCCAAGACCGGCACCCCCGACGGTGACATGGATGTTTATCTATTTAGAAATAATACTAAGGCACCCATTGAGTTCAACATCATTCTGCCCAGCAGTGCTGCTGGTAAATCTGGCACACTACGGCTGGATGTATACGATGTGGATGCCACCTGTTCTACGCCCCCCTGTGAAGTGGACAAAGTTTACCTCAACGGCACGCAAATCGGAGTACTTAACGGACAGAATAATGCCTCGGGTGTCAACATCTTCAATATCCCACCTGGGTTGTTGAAAGCTGGCAAAAACTTAGTCAAGGTCGATATTGATACGCTGAACGCGGGTTGGGCCGTAGAGATCGACTGGGGAATCATCAAGTTGGCAGGAACTACCTCTACCACTCTAGACATCACCAGAGCATGGGTTGCTCCGGTCCGTCAGAAAGCTGGTAACTTCGTTAACTTCTTTGCTGAACTGAGTGGAAAAGTAGACAAAGTGGAAGTAGTGATTAACAATCAGACTATCCAGTTAACCGACCCAGATGGTGACAGGACTTGGTCCGGTCAATGGAAAATTCCTACAAACTTGGGGGGTAGAAGCTTACCCTTTACGATGAGAGCCATCAAAGGTGGAAGTGTAGTCTCCCAATGGCCACGTCTCAGGGTGACGAGATAAGGAGATTTGCGGCAAAGGATTTACCCAGTTCTATATAGCAATCCTATTTGAGATCCAAACGGGCTAAAGGAGTGGAACCCCACACCCTCTTCTTCTCAACTCATTTAGGGTTGCTATAGAATTGTGATCAATCTTCTCAACTTTAAGGAGCAAGGGTTTGGAAAGCCCAGATGACCTTGAAGTATTGTGATGGGAATGCTCGCAAGGCAGAGCGTGTGTTTGGCTGGGGTCGAAGATCTAAGGCCTGCAACGGAAAGTAGGGCAGTAAAGAATGACCGTGAGCTTCGAGAAACAAGCCAATCAATGCCTGCAGACTCTGAATGGGAGTAATTCGGCTGTACGGGTGAAAGATATCAGTCAATCTATTTGGGGTTGCTGTAGTGATCACGATCGCTGAAAAAATCCTGCCCTATCACCGCAGTTTCAATAGCAGACAGGGATAATTTCAGCCATAAAGCTAACCTGTTTTCTGTGTTCCCTCAAAAAACTTATGTACTCTTTATCTGAACTCCAGACCAGCGTTCGATTTGTCGCATTTTTCGATCGAACCCTCCCTGCGGATTTACTGCCTCTTTTTTCACCTGAGTTATAGGTGAATTTCAGGGTTGTCAAATTTTATTTCACAGCATTCAAAACCGGGTTAAATCCCTATTTCACTGCTGTGATTAAAGTTTTCTTAACCCTGCAATGATAGTCTCCAAGCTTATGGGCATAAGCATTTACGAATATAAAACATATAGAAATGTTTCAGAATATAAACATGCATGGTTCTCCTCCCAACATTTTTTTACTTTCCTTTAAGCGCAGATCGGTACTGAGAATCATACTGGCTTTGCTCCCAGTTATTCTGGTCTTTGATGCAACGAGGGTTGCTAATTCCCAACCCAGAATTTATCGATTTGGTATCCCGCCCTGGCAGAAAGACCTGACGGTGGATGATATTCGCGGCCGCTACAAACCCCTGCTGGAGTGGCTGAGCCAACGGCTGAACTGCAAATTTGTCATTGTTGGAGCTAAAGATTACACCGAAATTAGTGGCTTACTGGCAGCAGGCAAAATTCAAATCGCGACTATTTCCCCGACTCCTTATATTTTAGCTCAGGAAAAGAATCCAGGGGTCAAGATGTTGGTCACTGAGCTCAGTTGGAATAGCGATCGCACTCGAAAAACTGACTCTTATCGGGGATACATCCTGAGCCTGAAATCCCGATCAGACATTAATAGTATTGCTGACCTTAAAGGTAAACGGTTTGGCTTCGTCGATCGTAAATCGACCAGCGGATTTGTTGTGCCTAATAGCTATTTAAGGGAACAGGGGATTGATTACAGAACTTACTTTTCCCGTTTCTTTTTTCTGGGTAGTCATCCTCGGGTCACGGATGCGATCGTGGCAGGTAGCCTGGATGCGGGGACAACCTGGGATTTTAATTGGGCAGAGGCGATCGCTAAACACGGGAATGTATTTAAAGTGCTGTGGACTTCTCCACCTATTCCTAACCTGGGAATTGCCGTTCACCCCTCGGTTACACCAGACATACAGAAACAATTACAAACTGCCCTGGTTAATGCTCCTCCCCAACTTCTGAAAGGGTTATCTGCCAATGGTTATGTGGTCAGACCGGAGAGCTTTTACAACAGTATTCGCAGGATGCAAAAATACTCCAACTAATTCTTGACCATGTTCTCTAAGCAATCGACCCTCCAACTCTGGATCAGATCACTGCAGAATGCAGGAGGTCAACTGAGACGAAAGCTTCTCAAACTAATCAGGGGTAAGCTCAGCCCCCTTCAGGTTCAGTTACTCATGCCTTCTCTCCTGTTCTCAGGGTTTCTGCTGGGTTCGATCGCTTTCAGCCTGATCACTTACAATAATGCTTTCTGGGAAAAAGAAGAACTGAAGCGAACTCAACAAACAATCAGTGTGAGAAGCTTATTTTTACGCCGCTTGAATGAAACTCGGAATTTTGTTGAGTTGATCAATCGGAATCAGTTAGTTCTAGATGGTGTCAGCGTCGCTGATCCCGGCAAGGTTCTAGATGTAATTCTACCCTTCACTCAGCAAACTGAGCTGAATATACTATCCGTTTACCTGGCAAATGGGGAAATCTTTATTCAATCCCATGACCCAGCTATCTTTGGTCGCCCTGATGAGCTATCTGCCTGGATCAGAGAGCTAACTCAGACCTCCCAACCCACTTCAACTGTTCGTCTACTCCACAATCACATTACCTTGTTATCGGGCGCGCGGATTGATTCCCTTAATGGCGTGATCGGGGTGACAATAGCTGGGTATTATCTGAATCAGAATTTTGTTGAGGAATTAGCCAGAGCCAGTGGTGCCGAGTTAGCCATTTACTATCAGAATCAATTGATTGAGTCCTCTTTGGATGCAGGAAAAATTCCTGATGATTATCAACGTATTCCCATTCCCCTGGAACAAATCTCATCCAACTCAACTTTTAAGCTAGTCCTGCTGGAAAACCGTTCTCAGCAAATCCTGGAGTTTTACCGCAATTTGCTCACTTCAACAGGAATTCTATTACTGGCAGGTACGTTTGCGATCGTAATTTCTCTTAGAGCAGCACAGGCGATCGCTCAATCCCAGGCTGAATTACGTCAAGCAAAAGAAGCCGCCGACACCGCCAACCAAGCCAAAAGTGAATTTCTGGCCAACATGAGTCATGAACTGCGGACTCCCCTGAATGGCATTCTAGGTTTTGCCCAAATCCTGGAACAGTCCGCCGAACTGAGTGAGAAGGAACTCAACAGTGTCAAGGTGATTCATGAATGCGGTTCCCATTTACTTAACCTGATTAACGATATCCTTGACCTGTCCAAAATCGAAGCCAGAAAGCTGGAGTTGAAACCCGGTAAAGTTCACCTGTTTGAGCTTCTTCATAGTGCTATTGAAATGTGTCGAATTCGGGCTGAGCAGAAGGGCATTCAGTTGATTTATGATCCTGACCCAGCCCTCCCAGCAGTCATTTATACAGATGGTAGACGGCTGAAACAAGTCTTAATTAATTTACTGAATAATGCTATTAAGTTTACCGATCGCGGTCAGGTTAAGTTTCGGGTGATTCTACAATCTCTCCCACCGGATTCCACGCAAATAGTCTGTCTACGGTTTGAGGTGGAAGATACAGGGATTGGTATTTCACCTGACCAATTAGAAAAAATTTTTATTCCGTTTGAACGGGTTTCTGATCCCAGTCATTATGCAGAAGGAACCGGCTTGGGGCTGGCATTAAGTCAAACGATCGTCCAGCATTTGGGCAGCCAGATTCAGGTTAAAAGTCAACCCGGCCAGGGTAGCTTGTTCTGGCTGGAACTCAACCTGTCAGTACTCTGGCAAGAATTCCCAGCAGAATCATCTGCTCAAAAACGCATCTGCGGTTATAAGGGTGTACCCCGTACCATTTTGGTCGTGGACGATCATGCTGAAAACCGGGCTATCCTCGTTCATTTTCTGGAAACCCTCAAGTTTATTTTGCTGGAAGCAAGTGACGGAGAGGAGGCTTTGCAGACCCTGGAGGCACTCAAACCCGACCTAATCATTAGTGATATTGTAATGCCCAAACTGGATGGTTGGGAAATGACTCGTCGTCTGCGCCAGCATCCAGTGGGAGAAAATCTACCCGTGATCATTGCCTCGGCCAGTGTGTTGGAATCCTTTCGCCGCAATAGCCTGGAAGCGGGAGCGAATGATTTTTTAGCTAAGCCCATTAAAACTGAAGAACTTCTGAGCACACTGCAACAACATTTAAAGCTGGAATGGCTGTATTCAGAACATCGACCGATCGCATCCGTTACCGAACGCATCCTCCTGCCACCCTCACCGGAGGACATGGCTACTTTAAATTCATTAGTCATGAAAGGCAATTTGAAGGGTGCCTTAAAGCTGAGTCAAACCTTAGCCCAGTCCAATCCCCAACTTCAACCTTTTATGTTGAAAGTTTACCAATATGTTAAAGGATTTCAGGAGAAGGAGCTGTTGGAGTTTATCAGTAGCTATGAGCAGTACTAGAGCTTTTCAGTACATTTACTGAGAATATTCCTAGCTCAATTTGGGTACTCTATGAGCAGCGTCTTCCATTAAAATCCAGGTAGTCTATCCAATCTTTATCCCTTTCTTACCCCTCATGTTATTAGGCTAGTTCATGATGATTCAATCCCTCGAATCTGGTACGGTCTTGATTATTGATGACAGCCCAGCCAGTCTGGGTATTTTATCAGATCTGTTAGAAACGGCGGGCTTTGAAGTCTGGGTGGCTCGCAGTGGAATTAGTGCAATCGAAAAATTAAACCATGCCTTTCCTGATTTAATTCTTTTGGATGTGATGATGCCAGGGTTGGATGGGTTTGAAACCTGCCGCCGCATTAAAGCGAATCACCAGCTTCAAGATTTGCCGATCATATTTATGTCTTCTTTATCAGATACGGTAGATAAGGTGAAAGGGTTGCAGTTGGGGGGAGTAGATTACATCACAAAACCCTTTCAGCAGGAAGAGGTTCTGGCCCGAATTCAGGTGCATCTCAAGCTGCAAAAACTGACCAGAGCTCTGGAAGAGAAGAATCTAAAATTGCAACAGGAAATTCAGGAACGGGTTGCCGCTCAAACTGCCCTAAAACAGGCTAATGAAGAGTTAGAAAAACTGGTGGCGATCGATGGTTTAACTGGCATTAGCAATCGACGGCGATTTGATCAGTATCTCCAGCAGGAGTGGAGACGATTGGCCCGTGAAAAATTACCCCTGGGCTTAATCCTGGTCGATCTGGACTATTTTAAGCGCTATAACGATAGCTATGGTCATTTAATGGGGGATGATTGTCTACGAACGATCGCCCAAACCATTGATCGAGTGCTGAAGCGTCCCGCTGATCTGGTCTCCCGCTATGGGGGGGAAGAATTTGCCATTGTTCTGCCCAATACTTCTGCCGATGGCACCTTTAATGTGGCTGAAGCCATTCGTCAGCAGGTGCAGTCCCTTAATTTACCCCATAACCAGTCTCCCCAAGGGATTGTTACCCTCAGTTTGGGGGTGGCCGCCCTCACTCCCCTGGTTAGCTTTAGCCCAGACCATTTAATTGCGATCGCCGATCGGGCTTTATATCTGGCCAAAGCCAGGGGGCGGAATCAGGTAGTTTACCTGCAAGATATTGTCCCAATTTAGCCCGCACTGTTTTAGCCCGCACTAATTTCAGTCAAAATAGGGCTTTGAGGGGGGTAAGGATAAAGCCAGCATCTTGTTGTGCATGATCCATCTTTCCTGGATTACTGATATTTATATCAATAGCTCTACATTGATGAATATGAATTCCCATCCTTCTGCCTTCGAGCCACTCCGCAGCATTCACACCAATAATTTTCCCGAAATCCTCAATCACCTGAGTATTTCCCTGGTTGTTTCGACTTACCAGGCGGGTCGATTAATCATGCTCAGGGCGGATGGGGCAACGCTGAACACCCATTTTCGCACGTTTAATAAACCCATGGGGGTAGCAACAGACCGTAACCGGTTGGCGATCGGGGGTCAATTTCAGATCTGGCAACTCTGGAACGTCCCGGCCACCACTGCCCGACTGCACCCCCCCGGCAAACACGATGCCTGCTTTTTACCCCGGCAAACCCACATCACCGGCGATATTGATATTCATGAAATGGCCTATGGCGAGGATGAACTCTGGTTTGTCAACACCCGGTTTTCCTGTCTCTGTACTGTTGATGCGGCCCATAGTTTTATCCCTCGCTGGCGACCGCCCTTTGTCACAGCCTACGAATTTAGCGATCGCTGTCATCTGAATGGACTGGGGATGCGGGAGGGTAAACCTCGCTATGTGACAGCTTTGGGCGAAACCGATCAGCGGGCGGGCTGGCGGGCAAATAAGGCCAACGGCGGGATACTGATGGATGTGCAGAGTAATGAGATTCTCTGTCGGGGTTTATCCATGCCCCACTCTCCCCGCTGGTACGATGGCAAACTCTGGGTGCTGGAATCAGGTAATGGCAGTCTGGTCAGGGTTGATCTGGGGACGGGGCAACGGCAAACGATCGTTGAACTGCCGGGGTTTACCCGTGGTCTAGATTTTTGTGGGCCACTGGCATTTATTGGGCTATCCCAGGTGAGGGAAACTGCCGTTTTCAGTGGTCTGCCGATCACACAGCGCTGCCAGGAACGGATCAGTGGGGTCTGGGTGGTCAACATTTATACGGGCGAGATTATTGCCTTTATGAAGTTTGAAGATCTGATCCAGGAGATCTTTGCCGTAACCGTGCTGCCCGGTATCCGCTTTCCCGAACTGATTGACTGGGATGAGAACCTCCTGTCTTCGTCCTATGTTCTGCCCGATCAAGCCCTGAAGGAAATTGCTCTGCCTGAACCCGATCCGGTGGTAGATTCCCTGGCGGTGGTGGTTCCGGTCTGGAATATTGAGCCGAATTTTGCCCTTTGTCAGCAGACTTTTGACAGCATTCAGGCCAGTCTGGAGCATTTTCAGCAGCAGCATCCCCAGGCTAGCAAAATCAAATTTGAGGTGATTCTGGTGGACGATGGCTCCAGCGATCGCAGCGTAGCTCTGTTAACCGATTACCTTAAGGATAAACCGCACTTCCGACTGGTGCAGCATGAGGTTAAGCGGGGGCAGGGGGCGGCCAGAAATACTGGGGTAAAGGCATCAGAGGCTAAGGCGATTTGTTTCTGTGAGGTTGGTGCGCTGTTTCGCCCTGAACATCTTTTGATGACAGTGAAGCTGTTAAATACCCCTCTGGATAACTCGATCCAGCCCCTGTGTCCTTTACCTGGCAATTTTGCTGCTGCCGTGAAGATGGGGCTAGTGGTGGAAGCGACGATCGACCCCTACTGGGAGAAAACACTGCAGCAGGATTTAACTCTGAACCTGGGTATTCGCCGGGAAGCCCACGAATTTATGGAAGGCTTTCCCTTGCAGGAGCAGTTTGGCGATGGCGATGATAGCCATGCTTACCACACCTGGTTAACCACATTGTTTGCGGTGATCTGGGATTCATCTCCAACCGTAGAGTTACGTCGCCATCCGGGTAACACCCTAGATCGGCACTTCGAGCGGTTTCAGTCTCCCCCCGCTGTTGCCAACAATGCGCCACCTCCAGACTCTCAGATCCACCAGAGTATTCAGGAGCATCTTACGTACCTGCAGGCCAAGTTTGCCTCTCAGCCAGAAATTCAACGGCTCATGCAGTTGGGGATGCAGTCCTATCAGGAACGGCAACTGGAGCAGGCCCAGGAATTGTTTCGCCAGTGTCTGAGTCTGCAATCCGGCTGGACGGAAGCCCATTACAACCTGGGGGTAGTGTTCATGGAGCAGGGGCAGCATGAGGCGGCGATCGCTGAGTTTGAACAGGTGTTAACCCGGCCCGTTTTTAACCCCGAAGCCTATAACAATCTGGGGTTAATCAGCCAGTTGCGAAACCAGACCCACGCCGCGATGAACTATTATCGCCAGGCTCTCAACCTCCGCCCCGGCAATGCTGATGTACACCTAAACCTGGCCCTGGCCCACCTGCAACTGGGAGAGTTTGAAGCTGGGCTAGCTGAGTATGAGTGGCGCACCCAAACCCCACAAGTCCCCCAATTTGATTGTCCTCATCCGCGCTGGGATGGCGGAGAAAAGCTCGACCAAACGCTGCTGATTCACACCGAGCAGGGATCGGGGGATGCGATTCAGTTTATTCGGTTTGTGGCCCAGGCGCGGCAACGGGTTGGGCGGGTGATTCTGGTTTGTATTCCAGACCTGGCGGCTCTGTTGGGCACGGCCAGTGGTGTGGATGAGGTGCGGTTGCCCGGTGATATTCCGCTGAATGATTTTCAATCTTATATTTCTTTGATGAGTTTGCCGCTGTTGTTGAAAACAACCCTGGCAACCCTTCCCCAAACCGTCCCCTACCTGCAAGTTCCACCCGCGATCGACTTACCCTTACCTCCCAGGACTGGGCAGAAGTTGCGAGTTGGCATCGTCTGGGCAGGGAATCCGACCCATAAAGATAATGCCCGCCGCTCCTGTCGCTTAAGTGATTTTCGCCCTGTCTTAAAAACCACAGACATTGAGTTTTTCTGTTTGCAGAAAGTTGTCAGCCCGGCGGAACAGGATCAGCTTGACCTCTGGACTATCACTGACCTGAGTGGTCGGCTGGAAAGCTTTGCTCACACAGCAGTGGCGATCGCCCAACTGGATCTGGTGATTACGGTTGATACATCCGTGGCTCATCTGGCGGGGGCGTTGGGTAAACCCGTGTGGGTGTTACTGTGCTACAGCCCGGATTGGCGATGGATGCTGGAACGCACTGATTCTCCCTGGTATCCGACGATGCGCTTGTTCCGGCAGGCAAGTCCGGGAGACTGGGCAGGGGTATTTGCTCAGGTTCAGCAGGCATTAGTTCAACTGCGGGATACGAACTAATTCCAGCATCGCTGCTCAGACGAATCTCGATAAATGCCTTATCAGGGCTTACTGTAGGGCTGCTTGTCAGGTTCAGAACTCGGAGTCTCAGGTTTTTTGCTCGAAGGTTCGCCCTTTTTACTGAAAACTTCGCCCTTTTTACTGAAAACTTCGCCCTTTTTGCTCGGAGTTCCAGGCTTTTTGCTCGGAGTTCCAAGCTTTTTGCTCGGAGTTCCAAGCTTTTTGCTCGGCCTTTCGAGTTCAGAGGGACATTTATCAAGCGTTTTGCTCGGAGTTCCAGGCTTTTTGCTCGGAGTTTCAAGTTCAGAACTCGCAACCAATCTGGTTATGGTAGCCGATCGCTATCCTCCACCAAAACAAATAACGATCGTCCTACCATCCTTCTGTCGGGGCGGTTTAATCCAACTGAGCGATCGACCCTTGAAGGACGGGTTACGGCTGATGGGTCTGCAACCAGTTGATCAGATCTTCAAGGCTGGAAAAGTCAATTAGTTCTTCACTCAAGTTTTCGAGCAAAGGTAACGAGAGCTGGTTAATTTGAGCTTGAATCTGGGGGGAAAGTGGGCCAAATTTGCGGTTTAACGGTCTGAAAATTAATGCACGAGCCTCTTCCTGCCGACCCTCATGTAGTCCCTGTTGCAGTCCCTGTTGCAGTCCCTGTTGCAGTCCCTGTTGCAGTCCCTGTTGCAGTCCCTGTTGTAGTCCCTGTTGCAGTCCCC